>Ga0209603_1000929_pt1 | contig 32582 bp, 14 predicted proteins | sample COGITO_mtgs_1206_FD_184812 | JGI IMG/M metagenome (GOLD analysis project Ga0209603, IMG submission 184812) | Pelagic marine microbial communities from North Sea - COGITO_mtgs_120607 (SPAdes) (version 2) | ecosystem: Environmental > Aquatic > Marine > Epipelagic ... | reverse complement strand
ATCAAATACTTCTAATAGATTTTCGTTTCCGCCGTATTCAATATCACGAGATAAAGCATCAACCATAAGACCAACATCTCTTTCACAAGTTGCTTTCTTAAATGGTAATCCGTTATGTTCGTCTCGAAGCATATCAATAACAGCCAACGATAGATTTTCCGTTTGACCGTCAATTGCGTTTGCCGCATCCACCATATCTAATTCATAATTAGGCTCGATATACTTAGGTAAGAAGTCTAAAGTATTTTCACTGATAACTTTCGTTACAATATTAACTCTATCTCTTGCTAGGTTAGCAACTTCGATTCCGTAATCAAGTCCTGATTCATCTTGAGAAACAGCGTTACCTGTTGTGGCAGTAATAGTTATGTCTCTAATAATTTGCCATACCACCTCGGCGATATGTTCCCAAGTTTTATATGTTGGTTCAATTTGATCTGCAGGCAATACTGAAACCGCGTTCTCAAAATACAATCTTGCGAAATTGACGGAACAAGTATTTCCACCAAACTTAACGTCCTGTATAATAGAATCTACAAGATAACCTGTATCTCTCTGACAAGCAGCATTATCATATGTTAGTGATGGAAACTCTTGAGCAATATAAGCAGCAACTTCAGCTTTAATGAAAGGCTTATTTAAAAGAAGTTGGTTACCAGCTTGATTATGCTCGTTACTTAATGCAGCTCCTGCACCAAATTGAGTTGCTGAAGCAGAACCGCCACCCATAATTGTTGTGATCTCATCAAACGAAGCATTAGCTCTTGTTAAGGCTGTACCTGTAACGTTTGGATCTGCAGCAACCTTAGCCTTAAGGAAAGCAACCGATGCAAGTGTTTCTGTTAACTGATCGTTAATAACTTTGTTTGCACCAGCGGAACCAGTTACATAACCGAGTCCCATGAATTGAGAATTCCAATTACCGTCTGTGGCAAGATCTCTTCTTACTGCGTCAAGAATGAATCCTGAATCTCTTGTACATTTATCACCATCAAACGTGAAGAACTGTGTATCAAGGTAAGCAGAAACATTTTTTGCCAAGTATTCTTTGTTTTGTTGTAATTGTTCTCTTGCGTATTGGCCTTGAGAATTGTAAGTAACTTTAGAAACACTTTCTTTAGCAACCGATACAAACGTATGGGCTCCACCTGAACTTGCTATAAGTTGAACTGTAACATCATCACCAGATACACCAATAACTTGCATTGGAGTTCTGTAATTGAAATCACCTTTTCTTGGGTATGAATGTTCAGTTGCATTGCCATCTTGTGCACAAGTAAACGTAAATGAATACGGAGTAAACTCGATGTAATCTTCTGTTGTTAAATCGTGGCCAGGAATTGTTAATACTGACGCACCAGATACTGCGTTATAAGTTGCAGTTGTTGGTGTGTAATGTTTAACGTAAGATGCGGGATCTGTAAATACCAACGCATCAGAATCAATAGCACCAACCTCTGATCTAACGTATGTATGGGTCCCACCAGTACCTGTACCTATGTTCATTGTAATACTATCAGCAGTAACCGCTGTAAGTTCTACAGGTGTTCTATAAGCAGGATGGTGTGGTGCAGGTGCAGCGTGTTCTGTAACGTTTCCGTCTAATGTACAAGTAAAGACAACCGAATTAGGTTTAATCATTACCATGTCACCGGCTTCAAATGCATGACTACCGATAAACGCAACAAACTCTCCAGTAGATGCATCGTAAGTAGCATTATAAGGAGTATGAGTTGAAATGTATTTCGCAGACTTAACGCTGTTAGCAGTTGCCGATACAAACGTATGAACAGATACATCAGAACTTGTTCCTACATTAACTGTAAAAGAAGCTGCTGATGTGGCTGCAACCACGACTGGCTTCTTGTAAGCAGGATGTTGTCTTTCACCTTTGATTGCATTTGTGACAGCAGAAACAAACGTATGAGTTCCGCCGCCATTCGCAACCGCGCCAACATTACAACCAATCACGTTTCCATTAACAGAAGTAATCTTAACAGGCTTCTTCCAGAAAGTGTGATGTGGTTCAGGCGCAGAGTGTTGAGTTTGATTGCCGTCTATCGTACAAGTAAATGTAATACCTTTTGGTGCAAATTCAATATGATCACCAACTTTTAATTTATGAGCTCCAATGTTTGCTGTAAATTCACCGGTAGATGGAATGTAACTTGCATCAGTTGGAGTAAAGTTAGTAATTGTAGTTGTTGGGTAAGTATGTTGAGTTGCATTACCATCTGTTGCACAAGTAAACGTTAAGCTGTTAGGAGCAAGTAATACTTCGTCACCAACTTGTAAATCATGAGCACCAACCGTAATTTCTGTTAAACCAGAAACTGGGTCGTAAGTAGCGTTAGATGGAGTATAAATCTTATTACCTGAGTTCAAGATTTGTTTAATTTTATCAATTGCTTCGTCTGATCTATGAATTGATCCTGCATCGCTTAATCCAATAATTTCTGTAATTGAATTATCAGCAGCGGATACAAATGTATGAACGTTAGTACCACCAGTTCCTACCATACATACAATAGTATTTGTAGTTACTGAATGTACTGGGCAAGGATGATTAAAGTAAGGATGTCCTGCTGCAGGTACAGCGTCGTTTTGAACTCCGCTTCCTGTATCACAACTAAATACAATTCCACCATCGGAGAACTGAACGTAATCGCCGGGCTGTAAACTATGCTTACCAACTGTTGCTTCAAACCTTCCAGTTGTTGGATCGTAAGTAGCAGTAGATGGAGTAAACTGAGCTCCTACTGCGTCTGCTGGCATTATTGCGTTAGTCAGTGCTGAAACAAATGTATGGGCGTAGTTACTACCTACGGATTTACCTACATTCAGTGTAATCGTTGTAGCGTCATGTGCAACTATTGGACATGGCTTATTGTAATACGGGTGATGCGACTCTGGTACAGCATGGTTCGTAGGTCCGCTTCCAGTATCACAACTAAATGTAATTCCTTCAAAAGCAAATCTTACATGATCGCCTGTAACTAATCCATGTCCTGACCCAATCGTTGCGACCATGATTCCTGTAAGAGGTTCATAAGTAGCAGTAGATGGTGTAAATCCAGTAGTTGTATTATTCAATCTAGATTTTAGAGTATCCATTGAACCGAGAGTTTGTACTAACTGATTATTAATAACATTATCAGCAAGTGTAGTACCTGCTCTATAAGCAATACCTGTTTGGATTGCATTATAGTTTGAACCTGTTAGAATATCTCTTTCAACTGCAGGTAAAATATACTGTGTTACATCTCGACGACATTTATTAGAATCGTATCTGTAATACGTATCTTCAATGTATCCTTCAATCATATCTTGAATAAAGGTTCTGTTAGCTTGTAATTGCTTTCTTGCGTTTCTTTTCGCTGCAGGAATACTTGCGTCGTTAGACCATGTAATGTTTTGGCCAAGCATTGATACTGCATTAGGTAAAGCAGAAACAAATGTATGATCGTCAACGATTGCCGACTTACCTACATTAATTGTAATCTTACTTGCATTTGCACCAAGTACTTCAATTGGAGTTCCAGCTGCAGGATCGCCTGCTCTTGGGTAACCAGTTCTTGTTCTGTTATTATCTCTTGTACAGCTAAATACTAGTCCGCCTGTCTTTAACAGTACATACGAACCTTCGGACAATCCATGTCCTTTAGTAAACGCGTTTGGAGTTGCACTTACGAAGGTATGAGGTACTTGACCTGTTCCACCTGTTCCAACATTTAATCTAACCGTCGTAGCAGTTGTGCCAATGACAGGACAAGGTTTGTTATAGTACGGGTGATGAGCCTCAGGAACCGCATGATTTACTTGACCTGAACCCATATCACAACTGAATGTAACACTTTCTGGTTTTATCCAGATATGATCACCGGTTTTTACCTCATGTTTAAGACCTACAGTTGCTTCCATAATTCCTGTAGCAGGATCATAGGTTGCAGTTTGTACTGTAAGTCCTTTAGAACCACCGAGTGTGATAACTGATAAACCAGTAACTGGATCATAAGTTGCGGTAGTAGGTGTAAACTTGGATCCTTTATCTTCAAGGATTTGTAAAATATTATCGTATGAATCATCTAACCTATCGGAGCCTAAAATAGAAACGCCGTCAATTAATTCGTTAGTCTGATCCTTTAATCTTTTGTATGCAGAAACTGTTTCGTTGTTCTGATTTTCCATAACAGTCTTTGCGGCCATCATGTAGTAAGCACGGCCTGCAGTTACTGAATTATAGTTTGTGTCAAACAACATGTCGTTCTTAACAGCAGGTAAAATATAATCAGATACATCTCGACGACAAGCTTTACTATCGTAAGCATAGAACTCGTCGTTGTTTTCGATCCAATCAATTAGTTCACCAGTGATAAACTTTTTATTGTCCTGTAGGAGTCTTCTCGACGCCGTACGGGAGGTTGAAGTATCTTGCCATATAATCGGGTTGATGTTCTCTTCACCGTACTCAAGTACATTTAGAAGTTCACTGAAAGAGGTTTCAATTCTTTGATTAATTTCACTGTCGGCTGCAATGAATACTTGCTTTGTTTGATCTCTTAAGTGTTCAAGTGCACCTTTTGTTTCTTCTAATTGTTCGCCTGGTACAACATAACTGATTGGAGACCTATATGTAATTCCACCAAGTCTTCCCCAATAGTTAGTATCGAGAGCAATGTCATAACCTGTTCCGTCAAGTACAATACCTGAATCTCTTAAACATTTTTCTGAATCATATTCTTGATAACCTAATCCACCGTTTGCGGAGTTGGCTGTTAAGTGACTGACCATATCATCAATGATTAGATCTGCATTATAATCAATAGATTGTGCAAAGGCTGTATTACCAACAATTGTTTGCGTTGTTGATTTTGGAGCAAAGAACTGAGTTGTTCCTTTTGCTCTCATTGATATATCACCGAACTGAGTACCAGAGTTGTTCAATGTCATCTGACCACCGTTCAAGGCATAGAATGCACAACGAACGAAGATAGATAGAGAACCAATACCGTTAACACCAGCACCGTCTCGAGCAACATATCCTAAACCGTTTTGAGTACGAGGTGTGAAACCAAAACAAAGTACGTAGGTATATAATGAATCGGTATCAAGTACTCTTCGATCTGCGAGTACACAACCGCCACCACGACCAACCGCTCTGTTAGGGAAGTCGTCAATTCCGATTGATTGAACTGTACCTGTACCACCAGATTCTGAAGTAACTGTATCGCCTACTTTAAATCCTTTTCCGTTCTTGAGGTTACGAACTCTGATTGTACGTAGGTTAGCTATATCACCAGGAACTGTACCTTTTAGTGCATCTAATGAATCATCCCAAGACAAGTAACCAATAGCACCAGACGAGAATCTAATTTCATCATCAAGTTGCCATAAGCTTGCAGAAGGAGTTGCATTGTTTCCTGTAATATTTGACTCGAGTACAAATGTTTGACCAAGGTCAGCAAGAGTACCTTTTGAATTATAAGGATTAAGAGGTGGTTCAACATCTTGACGTAAGAAGTTAGATAACTGAGTACTATCTCTTAAGTAAGGTGAACGTAATAGTTTGGCGCCTGGTCGATAAGCAATCGCAAACCCACCTTCTGGGAAATCAAAGTTATCGACTTTAAAGTTCTGATAACCAAATCCTTGAACATAACCACCAGAACCAACTAAGATTCCGTTATTGTTTTCGTATCCAGGAAGCATTTCAATAACTGTTGCATACTGACCTGCAGTCGAAGTACAAGAACAGTCATCAGGCAACATCAAGTTACCTTTTGTATAATAAGTACCAGGACCTACTGAAATATGAACCGCGTTATTAATTGCGTTACGATTTAATTCACCGCCTGCTTTTTCTAAACAAAGTTCAAATGCTCTTTCCAATGTTCTAACAGGTGCTAACATTGTACCTTGATTTTCATCACTACCAGATCCAGCATCAACGTGAACTTTAAGTGCCTGTGCAGTTGACTTTGAAACTTCATCAAATAATTGCTTATATGAAATCTGTTCGGTATCACCTGTCTTTTCATTACGGATTGCGAAATAAGATTCATCATCCATCGGAGCTTCGAATTCTTTCGAAAGATCCATGTCAAAGTCAGCAAGTCTTGACCTATCAATAACGCCGCCACTAAATGTTGATTGCTCAATCCCACCGTTTTCAAACGTTGAGTTATTTGCACCAAGACCGTCAGCGGTACTGGAGTTGATTGTCATATTCGTAGATATAACATTCTGCATTGAACCTGTGAATTCACTATCAGTAATAACACTATCAGAAATTGTAGAATCATCAATTGTTGAATTCGTTAACGTTACATTGTTTCCAGTGCCTTCGTTAAACTCAGAATTTGTTATGACAACATTATTAGCTGTGCTATCTTCTATTGTACCGTCAGTGTAAGACGAGTTAATAATTGTTGCATTATCAATATCGCCATCAGTATATGTTGAGTCAGTAATATCTACGTTGTCAGCAGTACCGTTAGTGATATCGGAATTATCTATTGTTCCGTTATCGAATGTAGATGCATCTATCGTTAAATTGTTTGCTGTGCTATCTGATAATGAACCGTCAGCGAACGATGAGAAACCAATTGTTAAGTTGTTTGCTGTGCTATCAGTGATTTCTGAATCGTCGATAATAGAGTTAGTTAATGTGACATTGTTGCCTGTGCCTTCATTAAACTCAGAATTTGTTATAATACTATTATTAACAGTGGAATTATCTATGGCAAAGTTATTCGCTGAACCATCAAATAATGTTGTATTTGTAAAGACGTTATTATTACCTGTACCATCAGAAAAGTCTGATTGAGTAATTGTAATATTATTTGCTGTATTATTTTCTAGGTGACCTAAGTTAAAGGTCGAATACGTCATGACAATATTGTTGGCATCTGAGTTCGTAATGACCGTATCATCAATAGAACCGCGTCGGAAAATAGTATCTTCAATTTCAGAATTGTCTATTTCAACATTATTGAGGCGTGAATCTGACATGACCACGCCGGAGATTGTTCCACCCGTGATCTTAATTCTAGAAAAGATTTCGTATTGAATTGCTTCAACTAATTCTCTTCTAGTAATATTACTTGTACCATCGTCACCTTGTACTAGGTTAACAATAACGAACAGGTCTTCAGTCCGAGTATTGGCACCGGTAATCGGAGGTAGTTCTGAAATTTTTGCCATCTTTAGTCTATTCCTTTTGGTATTACCTTATTATTTATAAGACCGGTCTTTAATTGCTTTCGTTATTAAGCTTGTTTTCTAAAACATTTACCTTGTCACTCAAATCCTTAATTGCATTAATTAGCAATGGCACCAATTGTTGATATCTTACTGCTTTGTAAGTATCATCTTCCATTTCAATATCATAAACTACTTCTGGTATAAGTTCTTCTATTTCCTGAGCCATAACACCAGGCAAGGTGTCTTGTGGCCTGTTCTTATAATTAAACTTGTATGTCTTAATCTTTTCTACTGTTTCAAGTCCCTGCTCAAGAGGAACAATATTTTCTTTTAATCTTTTGTCCGAGAAGGATCCGTTTGTTGTTACGTCGCCAACAAATACTGCACTTCCTGTGTCTCCATCAATTTGGGCTTTAATAGTTGATCCGCCCGAGAAGAATGTTGTTGTGTTCTCGCTAACGTCATGATGATAAGTTAAATTACCACCGTTAGAAACATAATTGTATGTATCACCAAAAGTATAGATTGCACTATACACATTCATGTTTGCTGCAAAATCAACCAACCTTGTATAGGTGCCACCGACGTACCTACTTATTCTCGAATAACCCTGTCCGCCTGAACTTCTACCTTCTAAGAAGGAATAGTTATCATCGTCAACAACACTTCCTGTTCCAATAAATTGATTACCTGTATAAGTATCAAGTTCACCTTCGCCATCAAATGAAATTACACCACCTGATGAAATATTAATTCCGTCTCCACCACTAATTGATGAAAGGACTCTTGCTGGTGTATGATAAAGATTTGTTGAACCTTCTGATATATCATCGGTGCTTAATCCACCGCCACCGCTTCCAATTGTTAATGTACCAACTGTAAGGGTACCAGTAACTACTGCGTCAGGAACTGTTAATGTACCTGCTGTTGATAACTGAAATTTATTAGCTCCTGCACCAGTGTCAATAACAAAGTTGCCTGGGTTTGAGTTTTCTAAACCAACATCCCAACTCAACGAACCATCAGAGAATCTTATTTGACCGCCTGAACCCGTATATAAGAATGTTGCTGTTGTTGCCGCTGCACCAGTAATTTGTATTGGGCTTGAAAAATTAATTGTTCCGCCGCCAGTTACTGCACCAATAGTATCTGAACTAAGTAAAGTACTTGCCGTTAAATTAGTAGAAGTAAAGTCACCAACTAAAGTAGCATCACCAGTTGTAGTTTGTCCACCAGGTGCTGCGGTTATTACATTAGTAGCAAGAGCGTTAACCAAGTCATTGGTTTTCGTTAACCAATTCTCAAAGGTTTGCGTCGTGTTTATTGTACCTATATTTATGGCCATTTATTTTTCTTCCAATTTTTCAATGCGTTCATAAATATCAAGTATACTCTTTTTGATATCTAATAAATCTGTTTGTATTTTATCCACTTTCCGATAAAAACCGCGTTCTACCTTATATTTATTGAGTGCATCAGCATCGGTACTAAGTATTGCACCAGTTCTTTTGTCTCTGTTGATAGTTGCCATTATTAGTAATCCTAAGTTAATGCGATTCCGCGGTAATCGTTTAATGTTGGTGCGTTGTGAATGTTTGGAGATAGCAAATCAATTCTTATTTGGAATCTCTTGAATCCTTCGAATGCTCCACCTTGACTTGTATAGGCAAACGCTGACCCAGGAAGTCCACCGGTTTTATCACTAGAAGATATTTTATATTTAAATTCTCGATAATCATCAATGTTAGCAGCTGTAGAGAATGAACCTACACCTTCAACTAATTCCATTTCAGTCCAAGCTAAATTATCAAATTCATCAAAGTCGTATCCGTTCTGTGCTTTAATATAAACCTTAATATTAGTATTAGCAGGACGATAAGCAGAAAGAGTTAATTCAAAATCTTCTGCATCAAGATCTTCTGCCAATTCAACTTTCTTACTAATATACTTAGCAGTAGTATCAGCGGTATTAGTAATCTTATATTGATATGCAATAAGTTTAGATGATTCAATATCAATGAATGGAGTAGATGTTACGTTACTTGCATTTTCAAGAGCAATATTTAAATTAAACGATTTTGATCCAGCCGGGTCATTGGATTTACTATAAAGAACAACACCTTTTTCTGTAAAATAGTTATTGTCGTTAAATTGCATTGGCTTATTATAAGTAGCGTTAACATCAGCAGGTGGAACAAATGTACCAGACAGTTTAGTTCTTGATGATGAATCATTTGCTTTCATAATCATCGGCTGAATATAACTTAGATTAATATCGTTAATAGATGCAATGTTAGCAGTACTTGTACTATCTAATCCTTTAACTAATGTACCAACAGAGAATGTCTTTACACTTGTTGCTGAAGAATTAACCAAATGACACTCATAAGGATTCCTTGCTACATCATACATATCCAATTCACCAACAACGACAGGTAGATGAGTAATACTACCTACAGCAATACCAGAAGGTGATTCTAATGTTATTTCACTTGCATTCGTTACTAAAGCAATCTTATGGATTTCAGTTGTGGCACCAGTTAATTTAATATAATCACCAGTTGCATAGTTATCTGTTAACCCAGATCCACCTGTAATGGATTTGCCGTTTATAGATGCAGAATTAGCCCCTGGATCAGTTAAAGAAAGTTCTTGATAAATTAATTCACCAGGAGTAAATTTACCAGTTACGTTATTAAGCGTTAAGAACTCATGATTATTATTTGTTAGTTTAACTGTACCTGCTGAAGAATTAAAGTTATGTCTTCTTAAAGTAAATTTAATATCTTCGTCCTGATATGATTTCCAGGCAGAGTTATTTGTTGAAGTAAATAGAACACCGTCACCCCAATCTTGAGTAATAGCAGAACCTTTTGATGCGCCTGGTGTTAAATCAATTCCACCGACCTTAGAAGTAAACACAAGGTAATTAGGATCTGATGCATCAGGTTGAATTACAACTGAATATTCTTTTTCTGTATCTAATCGTACAGGTGCGTCAAAAGTAAATGTTGTTGCTGCTGAAGCGTCATCAGATACATTTACATCAGCAGGTAATTTATGAACTGCGGAGAAAGGTAATATTTGATTCGTTGGATAACCATTTACAACTTCTCGTATTTGAACTGTGACACCATTCAATGCAGCCGTTGCACTTGCACCGCCACCTGAATTTACAGGCTTACGTTTAAAGTAAACATCAATATCAGATAAGTAAACTGAATTAGAACCTGCACCCATACCTTTCTTAATAAAGAATGTTTGTGCAAGTGGATCTCTACCTCGAATACGTCGAGCAACGTTTCTTGTTGTTACTGTTGTATTTACATCAAAGTTTGGAGATCTTGTTGAAGTTGTTAAAGATGTTTTCTCAACGCTGAAGTTATATGCTCGATAAGTAACGAATCCTTTTGAGGTTGAAGCAGAATCTATACTTGCGTATTGACTTACATCGGCAATTTCTAATACTCTATCACCTACATAGAATGTTTCAGCAGGTAAGTGGAATACAGCTCTTAACACACCGTTTGCATCTGTTAGAACTGAAGCACCTTTAGTTCCCATTCTTGCTACTTCACCAACTGAGTTTGCTGTATTAGAGCCATTCAGAACGTGAGCATCAACATTCACTCCATCAAAGTAGAAGTAATGTCTTTGGTTAGGTCGTAATCCTGACATATAGATTTTAATATCTCTTGATGCCATATATGGTTGGAATCTAAAGTCAGAAACAAAATCACCAACAAAACTTACTTCAGGAGCTGATGCAGAAACATTAATTTCACTTGTTCTTGTTGTGATAGAAGTTGTTTCTAATCCTGCACCACGTCTTCCTCTTCTACCGCCATCACGAATAAAGTTACGTGTAGACGATACGTCAGTCATTGGTATGAATGCTTGAATATCATCAACGAATTCTTGGAAAGGAGTTGCTAAATCAATATCAATAGAAGCAGGGTTAACTGTTGTATCATAAGCAGCATCGTAAGGTGGAGATATAACTCCATCACCTACATACTTGTAAAAGTTACTTACACAGTTTCTAAAGTTAGATGCATAAGGCTGATTGATAATTTCAACATTTGAGTTTCTTCCGATTGTTGCTACTTGAGCATTATCAGTAGATGGGAACACTGAAGAACCGGTTGCTGAATCATATTTAAGATCTAACGCAAAAGTTTTCAACGAAGGAGTTAATATCTTTTTATTAAATGGTACGGCCGCATTAAATTGTGGATGCGATACTTCTGATAACTGCAAGTTGTTAAAAGGATCTACAACGAAACCGTTCTTAAATCTATTTAAACCATTCTCATCGCGAACAATCATATTTGATGTTTCGGATTCTAATTGGTTCAGCGAAATATAATATGCCATGTTATCAATTTTCTTTTCTAATTGATGCATATCTTTCATTGTGTAATTCTTAACACCAGTTGCTCTTGGCTTAATAGCAAACTCACTCTTATTTAAAACATCAGCTTGCTTCTTAGACAATGCAGGGAAAGTTGGAATCTCAACATTTGCGATTGCTAATTGGTCAGTCTCAATTCTAGGTGGGATAGCGTTTTTCTGTTCTTCACCTTTAATTAAAATAATATCACCATAAGAATCGCAGGCAATTGTATCAATTCTTGATAGGTAATGCTCGAGATCAGTTTGTAATGATTGCTGTGCAGCAGGTATTAACGGATTAGGAGCAGTAGCAAAGGTTATTGGTTGCGTTCCTACCGTAACTGAAATTAGTGGTGCCTGTGCAGGTATTGTTGCTGTATAATTTGCGTTTGAAATTTTATCTACCTGAGGCCTGAAATCAAAACAATCTCTTAAGTTATATACTTGTCCTGATTCAGACGTATAAGAAGGAATTTCCCAACCTTCTAATGTATTAGGATAACTGTTAATTGTAAAGAAGTATTGTCCAGTTGAAGCGTTCAACTTAAACGCCTTCATTGTTGTATATAGCGCGCCTGCTGGTGGCTTAGGACGACCTTCAATATATTCTATATAAGATATATCGTAATAAGTATCCTTCTGATTTGTTTTTAATCTAAAGCTGTTTGTCCAATCCTCGTCAATACCGCCAGGTCCTGTTGCCTGAGTAATAATTGAAACAATTCCAAATACATCAGGGAAACCTAAACTGTATTTAGTTTGAGATGGAGCATAAGTAGACTGAATGCACGGTAACGTAACAGTTTTATTATAAGGATCAATTCCGCCTGAAGAACCTACAAGCCTTTTATTAAAGAATACTTCGACCGACCCATTCAATGATGAGTCACAAACAATATTAAGTTGTGAATTATTTAAAGCAGTAGTTCTACTTAATACTGGATGTTGAACGCCAGCCTGATTAACTAAGATCTCTGAAATTTCATTTGCACAATTAAAATCTTCGCCAGGATTTGCAGTAAGAGTAATTGTACCTCCTGATGCGGTTCCTGATACTTGAGTTCTTACAGGAATATATGTATTTGTAGTTGCGTATAAACCGTTAACACCAGTGTCAAAGATTAAAGCCTTTCTTGCGCCTTCCTTAATAACCGGAGCTCCAAACCCAGTAAGCCTAAGTGGTATATCACCACTCCCATTACCTGAATCGTTTAACTTGGTAACACCTGATAGTGCCTGCGCACCAGTATAGGCAGCATTGTGAATGTATACTCTTGAAGGAGTTATGTTAAGAACAGAAACACCACCGGCAGATTGGCTTGATGCAGTTTGAATATCTGTTCTAACTTGGAAATTAAGATCTACATACCCACGACTTGCAGATGACTGATCTATTTCAAAATAGTTTCCATATTCCATACCAACATTTTGTGCTTCAATTGTTTCAGTTGTTGTTACTTGGTCAATTTGGAATGAACGCTCGCCAGAATTTTCTACTCTATAACCTTTTACATAAGCAGTACCTTGTCCTACAACAACTTGAACTTCTGTATTTGCTGCACCAGAAGGAATACGATCATCTGTACTTAATGGGAATTGATCTAAGATATAGTTTCCTGACTCTTCGTAAGTACGTCGAGCCATCTCTTCACCCAATACATTATACTGTGATACATCACGAATAGTAATTGCATTACCATTTTGATAACGAACTAATGTAAAGAAGTCAGAATTTGAAGAGGCGGTAGATGTTTCCAATACTGTTAATGTTGGAATAAGTTTTAATCTATCTGCACCAGGTGCGTTTTCATTTTTAGAACCGTTTGCATTATCGTATAAGCTTGAATCTTGAATCGCAGAAGTTAACTGTTCTTGAACTAAATAACCAACCGATTTATCATTAGGAGTATTACTATATTTTTCAACAACTAATCTTTGTTCTGCTGTAAATACAAAATGGCCTTTCTGAAATATAATACCAGGAGCAGCTTCAATACCAAATGCTAGACCTACTGCAGGAGTTGCACCTCCGCCATAAACTTCAAGATCTTGGCTTATGAGTGGTTCAGAGGATAAAGTTTCCGTACTAGTTCCACGTAGGAATTTATATCTTGTTAAGACTAATGATTCACCAGCCTGGAATTGAGTCTGACCTAAAACACCAATATTTAAATAGTTAATAAAGAAAGTGTTTAGATTTGGTGGTCTTGTTTGAAATCCTTTTGAAGCCTGAACAATTTCTGCTTTAAGACCTGTTACTTGTCCACGGATTTCGTAAACATAATCAAGTTCAACTTCTTGGCCTGCTAATGTTTCAACCGCAGGACCACTAATGTATGATTCTGGGTTAAAGTTTGCTGGTCCTTGATTTAGTTTTACGAATTGAAGATCGTCAAGCTCTGTAAAGTTACATCCTTTTACAACCGATCCTTCCTTAAATACATTATCACCAAACGACTCGACCTGATTTTGCAGTATACTCTGGAGTTGTGTAAGTTCCCTCGCCTGTATCGCGTACCCAGGCTTAAACATAACTCGATAAAACTGCTTTTCGGCATCATAGTCATCGAAGTATGGTGCTTGGTTTAAATTTTTATTAATAGGCATCTTTACTTACGTTCCTTAAAATTCCAGTACAAATTTAAATTCTTCTCTTGAGAGGTCAGTTCTTGATAATGGGAAGAAATCTTCCATGAAATATACCTCACCCGTTCTTTGAATATAATCTGAATACACTATATTATCTTCTATAGGATTATTTATTGTTATTCTCTGACCAGTATTTGATGTAATTGCTAATTCTGGGTTAAATGATGTATCCCCATTACCAACTAGACTATTATTTCTATACGGTCCTATGTATTCTGCTAAATATATTGTATTTGATGTAGAATCAATTTCATGTATCTGCGCCGTAAACACAACATCGTTATTTACGTCAACTTGTGATATTATACTATTCGCATTCAGCTTTCCAAAATCATCAGTTGTAATTGCGATTCTATTATCAAATACATTAGGATCAACAGCAGTATTTGCTGCGCCGCTTCTCCATGTTTCACCAACAGCTGGTGTTCTATATTCAGGGCTTCTTACAATGCCAATAGCACCATAAGTATTTGTAAATCCAATCTTTGTATTATCTTCCGCTGTAATATAACCATACATCGAGAAATGTTTACATCTTAATTCATCTATTAAATTATAACCGTGACCACCTTTAGGTTCGATCACTGGTCGTATCGTTGCTCTCACATCGGTAGACGTATTATTATCTGGTAAAAAGTCAACCGCAGGATCTATTACATTAGCAACTGCGTTATTATATCCTGAACCTTTATTTAATAGTATTACTTTATTTATTGTTCCATTATCAATTTCAGGAATTGCTACCGCTCCTATTCCATCACCAGTGACTTCTACTCTTGGAAATATTTTACAATTTGCATTACTCTTAGCACCGCAGACAAAGAAATCAGTTACAGCTTCCCAAGTGCCACCTGAAGTATAAGCTCCAAATCCTGTACCGTTTAAAGCTGTTGCTAAGTTTGGAGATGTTTTTAATGAGAATGTGTCTGTGGTTAAAGCGTCAACATAATAAACAGGAGTATCGGTTCCTACATCAACGTTTAACTCTGTCATACCACCGACGTTACTAAACCTAATAGGTTGACCGTCAACTAATCCATGATCCGTTGCCGTTATGACAACTGGAGAAGCCTGAGTTGCACCTTCTACAGATCCACGAGTTGGATTTGCTATTTCACCACCTACTCGTATTTCAACTTTACCTGTTGTCGTATTTGCTTTATAATATTCTATTTTAAATAGATTAGTAACACTTGAACTTTGATTCGTTACATATAAGTATTGCCCTACAAAGTAATTATCAATGTTACTCCAATCTTGTTCTCTTGGATCTACTTGTAATCCAACAAGACCATGAACGTTATAACCACCTGTTCTTCCGTAAGCAATTTCAATGACTCCATTCTTTTCAACATAGCCTTGGTTTGAGGTTACATTTGTAACTTGGATTTCAGAAATACCACCGCCGTAAACATCCGCAGGTTCAACAGTTGCACTAGGATCAATTGGTATATAACCTAAAGCATTATAGGCCTCGAATTGTAATGTAGTAAGACGATACATATACTTCCAAACATAGCCGTCTGCAGTTTCATAAATTTGATTTAGGTTAGCAGCATCAAATGTTGGTGGCGAGTTAGCAGAACCTCTTTCATTATTATTTAAACATTTATAAATTCGATAATCACCAGTGTCATTATCGTTAGGCCCAACAACTGCGTAGAATTTAATTCCATCTAAATCACTAGTATCATCATACTCTTCATATACTACTCCTCTTTGCCAAGGATAGTATCTTATCATAAAGTTGATGTCTTGATTACGTATCTTCTTACCAAATAAAGTTTTTTCCAAAAATTCGTTTTGTGAACTCGCCGAATCTGCTGGAGTTATTCCACCAATTGAAGACACAAACATATAATAGTCATCATTCGCCTTTGCATCAGCAATGAATAACTTGTTTACGTCTTGATTAAAATTGTTCGTTAATATTTCTGGCATTTTTTCACGTTCACTCTATATTTTAGTTTATTTATTACGAACATCCTAAGAACTGAAAGAAACCTTCGGTCGAGGCCAAGCTCTCCCAGAAATAGGCCTTCTTCCTTCGCTTGTCTGTTCTGATCCACCAGCGATGTATTTACCGCTACCCATTCTTATACCCCAAGGAATATGTACTCTTAATGGAGGAGTTCCACATAGTTCAGTCAATTCCGATCCACCATTCATATAATTATTATCTTTAATTCTATTTACTTCGTTAGCGTTATATAATTTCGCTGAACCATAATCGCCTGCTGTTATAGTATTAGAAAAGTCAAATAGATCTTCTCCAATTAAATTTGCTTTAGCATGTTTTTTCATTAAAGCTTTTAGTTCTGCTATGCTTGGATATACTCCTTTTTGAGTAAAATACCAATCTAAGAATACAATTGCACAAGACGCGGCGACAGGAGCAGCACAACTTGTTCCACTAAAGTATCCCCATTTGCCATCCGCATAAGTAGTTCCATCCCCACTGCTTGTCCAAGTATAAGCACCATAAGCAGCAAAATCAATCATCGGTCCTCTTGTACTGTAATCATCCATTAACCTATTTACATCATCTTGTTGACAGGCAGCAATTGTAAACTGATTTGCGCCACCTTCAATTTCAGTTCGTAAAGGATAAAAAGATAAAGCATTACTACTTGTAATAGAGGTAAGTTGAATTCTTCCTTCACTGTCTGTTGTATTTAAAATACCATTCGCTCCAACACCAACAATGATTTTATTATTCCATCTTGCATCTTCAGGATCTACGGCGATGCCAGTATCATTACCAGCAGACTTGAAATGATAAATTCCATTATAGTTATTAAACTGTGCCATGATCGTATCATAGAAAGATTGTCTTGTTTCTTCATTAACTGAAATACACCAATAGTCCAGTCCATCTGTAGGATCTTGAACAACTCTTGGAATAAACATATTATCAGTAAATGGTGTTAAGTCAGTACCCCAAGAATTTCCTACAGGTCTATTAATAACTGTGTTTATTCCAGTGTCAGGATTAAATACATCTAATGCTTGAATATGATCACAGCGATACATTCTTTGGTGGTTGCTATTATATCCCCATGCACCTGTGACGACGGTTGCATTACGAACACCAGTCGCAGGATTTACAGGTTTTGAAATATGCCATTGAAGCGCACCATAATATGCAGCGGTAACTCCATCCGATAAGTAAATAACTCTTAATGAAGAATTCTTACCCCAACTACAAAATTTACCACCTGCTGCACTAAGTACACCAATTGCATGAGAAGAAAACTTGTCATTAGGATTTGTGATTTGATTATTTCTATCATCGTTTAAACTTGAAGAAACAGATGACCAATCCATAGGTATAAATTTTGGTGTGCTTGGATCATTTAATTCTGCAAAATCTACATGATTAATATGATTGGCATACGCAGAGTTAGGAGTACCTGCTTCTATCGCAACAATATCTACATAATCACCAACGAAATTACTTTTTACAGTACCATCAAACCGATAGTCACCAAACCAACCTATTGGAGAGGAATATCCCGGTGCGCTAGTAGCAACATATCCTGATGTGCCATAATTCTCTGGGTTGTCTGTTGATGGAGTATTTCCATCTTGGAATATATTTCTAATAGTAGTAAGTGTTGGTTTACTAATTACTGGTGCAATGTATGTATTAAAGAATGCATAACCTAATGGGTTATTAGATTGAATACCTGATTGGGTGCGCATATCGTCTGTCCATTCTGGAGCAAGACTTCCACCATCCCATAAGCTTGTGTATTCAAACATAGCAAAGTTTAACAAGAACAAATATTCTTTTGCAGCTACTTCAAATGCATCTGAATCTGTTTTCCAAGCGTTTGAAGGACTGTTATAACCTGATGGGTCCCACTTGCCCGCGTCATATGCTTCTTCCATTGCAGCATATAAATCACCTGAAGCCCAATCACTTGCTAAGAATGCATATAATTTTATATCGTCTGCAGGTAAACCGTGCATATGAAGTGTGTGGAATACGTGTTCAATAACTTCTTGCGCGTCTATATCACCATCACCATATCCATCACCTGTTGAATTTAAATACCATACCATGTCATTTTGAACATGTGTATCAAACAATTCTGTTAAGTTCCAAGATTCAATACCTGAGTCAGTTAAGAAGTTTGGAGAGTAATCTGCTCCTGCACCTCTTGCTACTCTTTGTATAGTTTGTTTACCAGCATGATATGTTCCTATGTCACCACTTAATGTTTTAATCATCTGTCTTTGGTATTCTAAATTTATACTTGTACCAGTTGGGTCTAAGAACAATTCAAACATACGAGCTACTTTTTCTAGCCATGCGTCTGGAACTGCAGTTTGGCCACCGACACCGCCAGCACCCATAATTCTTACACCGTTAGTTGTAACTTCACGTTTAAAAAAATCACTACCATTTCCAGTAACATTACCAAGTGAACCTTTATTATAATCTGAATCAAGAGCTCCTAATTGGCCATCAAACTCACTAGTAAAATACATATTCATGCCAGTATTATCTGCACCAACAGTTGATGGTGCACCACTTGGAATATATCTTGTGCGATATGTTACTGTACCAGTTTCGTATTTTGGTGTTGTTGTAGGATAGGCCATATCAATTGGTGTTTTCTCTACTCTACATTCTTGAACTTTACCACTTGATATAATTGTTTCTGCTTCTTCCTCAGTTAACTTCATAGTTATCAAGCCATCAAATAGATCTGGGTTAATTTTTAACTCCATTCCACTTGCTTCGTTTTCCAGGAGGTCCAATTCAGGAACACCCGGTAGCATAACTATGTTGTAAAGTTGCTTTTCCATTTATTAACTCTCGAGTTTAAGTGCGTCGATAGTAACTGTAACTGTACCTGATGATCCTGAGTTATTTTGAACTGCTACAGGAACTTGTGTTTCTGAATCATCAAGCCAACCAATAATTGCTGGTGTTAATTTAAATACCTGAGTACCAGAACTTGTTGAAATAATTTCAGCAATAACTCCTGAACCATCCGCAGGATCAGTACCTTGTGTTCTACCTGCATCAGCTGTTCTTGAAGCCGTATCAGAATATATTCTTACCCAACATTGCTTATCTACAGTAATCTTTTGTAAAGCAAATGATTTACCTAACGTTGAGTATACAACGTCTCCTGATGCACCATTGGAAATAGAACTTGTTGTTTCTGCTTCTTGTACTCTTGATGCTCCGCCGCCACCGCTTGCTGATGGGTCAGCAATTACAATATCACCAATCATTCCTGCGTGAGCAGTACAAATATACTTATATGTTCCACTTATATCGCCAGGTACTTTCCAATATAATACACCGCTTGTTTTACCTTGCGCGGCTGAACCTGTTGTTTTTGTTCCATCTGTCGCAATATGAACAAGTCCTGTATTATATGCACTACTTGCGTCTGAACGAATTTCAAACGGATGAGAAGCAGTAACACCTGTTAAATCAAAAGCAATTGTTTCTCCTGCATTAACATATAATGATGGATTATCTGTTGTACCATAATGGTCTGAACGATACGCGCTTGAACCGTTAGGTGTCATTACATGAACTGTTGTAGCAGGATACGCCATATCATGGATATCAAGATCAGCTGTATCAACTTCTGTTAAACCGGCAAGAGTACTACTACCGCCACCGCCACTTGCAGCAGCCCATTGATAATCAGTACCACTCCATTGTAGGAATTCGTTTGCACTTGCGCCTGAAACATTTAAATGAGTATCAACTTTGGAATCCGCATATCTAATTGAAGATTCTACTGAAGCAACACCATTCGTTGCTTCGATTGTAGAGCCGTCTGTAATAGCAGCGACAAAGTCAGCAACTGTTTCTTTCTTTGAATCACCCGAGTCGTTAGCATCAATAAATCCAATACTATCAGCCGCTTGGTCGATTACACCGGAAGCCAAACCATTTAGATCTGTTCCGCCACCACCGCCACCGCCACCTGATGAAGCAATTGTAATTGTATCGGCAGTATTATTAGCAGTTAATGTTACGTTAGCACCTGCGACAAAAGTAACTTGAGATGTAGCACTATCCGCACCAATGGTAACTCCACCAACAGTCATTCGGTTAAATACATTTTGATCTGCAGGCTGACTCACCCAAGAATAATCTGAACCATCCCAACTTAATACTTCGTTATCACTAGCACTGCTTGTATTTAAATGACCATCAACATCGTTATTTGCGTATGAGCCACCGCCACCGCCACCTGATGTAGCTTCAACCCAACTATAAGAACCGTTTGCGCTTGTTCCGAGAACGTAACCATCTACTTCATCATTTAATATATTGGCCGAATATACAAATGAGTTAAGAGGGTCTGTGTGATTAGTAATTGCTCCGCCTGAAGTATCGGATAATAATTTTCTCCAAGTACCGTGGGCGTAATATAATGCGCCTGTGTCGTGAGCATGTCCAATGGCACCATGATAAGTTGATGGACTAACCGCTAAGAGTTCAGCTTCAGTATTATATAAGAATGATACTTTGTTTGGTTTACCTATTAAGTCTAATGCACCGTTTGTGTCAAATAAATCAATTGGATTATTTGCGTTACCCAGTGCCAGGTATACTTCTGTAAAGTTATCGTTTGCTTTATCAAAAGCATTACGTAACGGATCACCTGTTCCGTCATTCGCAGATGCTCCGATATTAATTATTTGCTTGGCCATAGCTCTTATTTCCTAATTTATCTTTAATTAAATATTTATTGTTAATATGTTGTGTCGTAATCATTCTCGAAGTATTTGTTAATTAATCTTCTCATATCAGGCGTTACAGCATGACCTACACCTGATTCTCTCAGCCATACTACTTTACCATAATCACTAATTCTACTATTCGTACCATATACGAATCCGCCTGTTAACTGAGACCCAGTATAATTAGTTGCTTGCGCAAATCTGAAAGATGAATCATTTGCACTTAAGAACGTTGGGCTGTTAGAAATAATGTTACTGCCTCCACCGATAAATGGAACAGTAAAGTCTTGCATACCATTAAGTTGTAGTATTCTTCTTTGTGGTATTGGGTTTCTAAACTGATCATATCCATCGTTAGGATAAGAATCACCAGTTTCAAGTTCGTTAGAAGGATAATAGAATCTGCTGTTTCTATATTGATCTGTATTCGTTTGAGATATTAAACAAGCAATTACATCAACACTTAGATCTCTTATTTCAATTGCTGCTCTCAATGCAAGAGCACCACCGTTTGATTGTCCTAGAATACGAATCTTAGTTTCATCAACATTATTATATAGTTTTAATTTAGCAATCATTTCTATTAACATTTCAATATCAGGACCATTACTAACTTCCATTGAAACATTCCAAGAATTCACAAATCCTTGTATACCAATTAATATATGTCCTGGTAAATCATCAGCCCATGATGCAACCATTCCTGCACCAGTACCACCGTTGCCGTGTAATAGAATCGCAACTGGGAATGGACCTGTTCCTACTGTTGGCATTCCAACTGTAACTTCGTAATCGTGGAACCCTTGACTCCAATTCTTTGTGATTGTTAAATCGTTAGCTGAACCTTCAACTAATGTTAATCCGCCTGTTCCACCTGGAATATGGTCAGCAGCAACAAATGTACTATCCGCAGTATAATTTGTAATAGAAGCTCTTAAGTTTTCGATGTCTGCTTGGTCGAATGGAGAACCTGAACCATCGTCGTTGAAATTTCTGCTGAACCTTTGTTTAATTGATCCGCCTACATAGGCTTTAAATATAAAGTCACCGAATAGTTTTGAACCTGCTAGGTGAACATTTTCTCTTAACAGTTGTTCGTATTCTTGTATAGGTAATGTAGATTTAATCTGATACGAATACTCTTGATAGAAATCACTATCCTGTATTCTCATTCCTGAGTCAATGTATTCCTGATCGTATACATTAATCGTTTTGTCAAGTGTCCATAAAAGATTTTCGTGTGATGCATACCAGAATTGTTCTTTCATTGATGGGACAACAATATTATTCCATCTGTCTTTAATTGGTTGAGCGGCTGAGCCGTTGAAAATTTGTGTTAACCAAATTGAAGTTGCAGTGCTTAAAGCTAGGCCTTGTTTACTGAAGTCGTATATTGGATATCCATCAGAAGCAGTACTTTTGAACCATCCTTCAAACTCTGAGTTTAGCCAAGGATAATTAGTAACTGGGTCTGTACCAAAGACAAGATTCAATGCTATAACAGAGAATGTTAGAGTAGGTAAATTCGTTGTAACAGTCGTTACACCATTTTGTTTCCAACCACTTAAGTGTGAATTTTGACCAGCCCAATACCCGCCTGTTTTACCTTGAGTATCAGCTTGAACATAACCGTTTGTTATTCTGTTTCCTTCAGAGTCTCTTAACTCACCTAACCCAGTTGCCATTGTTAGAGAAGGAAAATCAACTAAGCCTGGGTCATACCCAACATATCCAAATCCAGAATTAACAATCGCAACCTCTTCTACTTTACCTATAGCAAATTCTGTTTCGGCGTTTACGATTGCATTATCACCAAATCTTTTATAATCATCGTAATCGTCAGTAATATTTGAAACATTAAAAGTTTGGAGAGGCGAGTTGACTAATCGTATATTTTCACCTGAATTAAAACCATAATAATTGAACGGTACAACTTTTATAAAACCGTCTGCTTGGCTAATACTTTGAATTACGCCAATGACATTAGAAGTAACACCTTGTATTCTATCACCTATTGAGAAACTTCCTGCATCACCCGCGTCGGCAAATAATACAACTTGATTCTTTCTATCAAGATTTTTAACTACTGAATCTTGGGCAAGGGCAAATACATCGTTTTCATAATCGGCACCTGGATTCAAGTTAGCAAAAGATGCAATTCGCCCAATTGTTAAATCTTGAATATCAAACGCATCTTCTAAAGCTGTAGTAATTAATACAGGAGATGCTGTACCTGACATCGGAGTAGTTGCACCGTAATCTGCAGCATCCAGTGTTATGCTTAAGTAAGGAGTAATAGGATCTGTGATAACAGAAGCAACTGAAGTATCAGTTAAAGCAGCGACTTTTACATCGTCTCCATTTCCTGTATCAGCAAACTGTAGACCAGGAGAAGTGCTATTAAGCTCTGTAAGCTGGTTTGATACATTAGTTAAGTCAATAGTTAGACCTGAAGTCCCAGTAGTAACCGTTGTAAGATCTTGCATTATTTGACCGGATGTCATCTTAAAACCAACAACACTTTCGTTTTGACCAGTAATAATACCTGCATTACCAAATGAATCTGTAATTGTTTCACCAATAATAAATTCTTGGTTATAACCTGCCTCTCCATTGTTTAAAATAATAGATTGGTCAGAAACTATAAGTCTTGTGTTATTGAGAGTATAACCATAACCGCCATCTTCTAAGGTATAAGTAATTTCGCCAGAAACATCTGTTGAAACTTTGGTAACGATTGCCGTACCTGAATAAGCATCCTTTTGTATTACATCAAATACTTCACCAACCTTTCTACCTGTGGCTGCAGCTGGATTTAAATACGTAGGAGCAATTGTAAACGATGATAGAGATCCATTACTTTTACCAAAACTAACAACTTCTCCAGCAATGTTTGTAATAATATCTTCGTACTTTTTAAATGTACCTTGAATACCATCGAGATATATGACAGGTGTTTTAACTCCATTTAAAATAAAGAAGTTAACCGATCTTACTGAAGCTTTTGCCTTCGTAACTGCGCCTTCAATGTTACGTGCTAATAAATCAAAGTATTCATATTCTTTTCCAGTCTTTGATGTGAATAGATTATTGTTTGGAAACATCTGCAAGTATACGCCTTGTTTCCATTCTGAATCAGAAATCTTTTGCATCTTAGAGGAAGGATATGAAATTTCAATATCAGTTTCTTGATAGAAAACCGCAAAGAATAATTCTATACCACGGGCCGTACCTTTTGCTCGGTATAGATCAAGTATATTTTTAATAATGAACTTAATAAGATCTGCTTTGAGAGGTAGGTCAGCAAGAAACTTTTTCTTAAAGAGTATAATCATACTCTCTAATGTAGTATCAATATCTTTGGTTTCAAACAACCTTCTTGATTGATACAAGTGCTGATTCTCTTGAGTTTCAGACCACTTATAATAGTCTTCTACTAATTGAACAAGCTCAGGTCCATCTTCCCTATATATTGCTGGGAATTGGCGCTTAACAAAAAGCGATATGTTTTTTTCTATTTCACCCTGAGGCATTATTTGTCTCTCTTATTAATAAGCTGTGTCAGATCCTGTTGATAATGAGGTAGACGGTGCGGCCTGCGCTGCAGTTCTACTTCCACCCGATTCAACTAAGTCCATAACTATTTTAACATCTGTATCTCTTAATATAAACACTCTTCCTTGCGGAGATTTAATATCGTTATCAATTGTCTTTGCTGTTATCTTAATTGCCGAACCAGTAAATGATTCTACTTTAAAGTTTGTTAATTTAACTTCACCTTTAATATAATCAACCGTTCCAGCAGTAGGATTAATAATCTGTGGGTTAGTAACATCATCAGTTATTATCATAATGTTTCCATTACCATCATCTTGTAAGAATACACAAGTATTATCAATGTCAAATGGAGATGATTTAATCGCAGGCTTGTAATTCGCAAAACCGTTTGCTGCTTTATATGCGTATGGTCTAACTAAAGCAGTTTCAAACCTAAAGGTTGGGTTTGTATTATAATTAAGAGGCGGAGAATATTCAATAATAGGAACAGCACTAATTTCATTACTTAAAATGCCAGGATCCAATGCATCAACAATTGATGAAAGTTTAGATGATCTTAAAGTCCTATCAAACGCTTCGAGATTATCATCAGAATATTTTTGAATTGCAGTTCTTACAAGTGCTTCAATATCCGATGCTGATTTCTCAGTATTCTTTTTACTGTAATTTACACTTACTGTCATATCAGCGTATACGAATTCTGTTTGTTTAAAGATTGGCTCAATACCTAAAGGAGCTCTTTCTTTTAAATAGGCAAGATATGAATTAGATAAAGTAGAAGATATGATTCTTGTGTTGTCATTTAAGAATACCGAAATCGCAACTCGACCGAATTGAGGTGGATCTAATTGTTCACCACCGTAAGCAGATACCGCTGTGATTTCAGGGAAGGCTTGTTGTAATAATATTTCGTAATCTTTCGTTGTGACTGCTCTTTCTTGAACCTGTAATGCTTTAGGAGCAAAGTATCGAATGCTTTCCATTGATTCACGTTCTTGACCGCCGGATGCTGCAGTAACTACAGTTGCGTTTACCGTACCGTTTTCACCAATAAATGTTTGACCAAATGTATCCGCTCCGTTTGGTTCTTCACCTGAACAGATTCTATATCGTACTCTTACATCTTCGAATTCTTCAGGCTGTAAACCAAATTGATTCTTACCAAAGTAAATAGAATACTTATCATCAAGATATGGTTCAAGATAGAATACTTTATCCTCAGGCTTAACACCGTAAATAGTATTAGCTCTTGCGAATACATTAGCATCATCTGTTGCTTCAGCATCAACAAAGACAACAATTGAATCTGTATCTACTTCATTGTTTGTAAGGAATACTCTTAATACACCATCTGCATCAACAATAAACCCTTCTCTTTGGAAACTTGTTAACATTTCTCCTTCAAACATTTCTACATTTTGTACTTCAAATACTCCTGGTGCAGTTCTTCTCGCTGTGTACGATTGATCTGTTACGAAGTTATAACTCTCTCCTTGAAAGTTAGCGGATAACGCAAAATATCGAGGAATTGAAATCGTTGAATCTGGTGTGACAGTATCTTCTATTCTTAAATTAACAGTTGCTTTAGCAGATTTACGTGAACGAGGAATATAGTTTAATTCTTTTGCATGAGAAACGATAGAGTTCTTAAGGACGGCAGAGTCAAGAAACATTTCGTTAAGTGCCATGTTTGTATAGAAGTTATTATTATAACTATTAAAAGCAAGTACATCAAGCAAAGCAGACAAGTTAGAACCTTCGAAGTTATAGTCCTTAAATTGTGTTTGCGTTTTAAGATATACCTTAAACTGATCTTTGATTCTTTCAAAGTCTAATTCAGTAATTGGTGTTTTTGGATTTGCCATCTCTATCTATTCCTTTTTAATATAACATCTAATGAAATTGGTTGTTGTTCGTTACGAACATAGAAAGTAATTTTAACTGTAACGGATCCTGCATCAAGATCTCCCGAAACGAATACGTCAATTAAACTTGCCCTTGGTTCATATGTTGTAATTGTAGATGTTACTCTGTCTTTAATTAGTTTAAGCGTGCCTGGTGTTAGATTCTCAAAAAGCATATCACGAATATTGCCACCTAAGTAAGGTTGCATTGGTCTTTCGCCACGATCGGTTAATATAAGATTTTTAATTGCTTCTTTAACTGCCGCCTCATCTTTTTGTAATGCAATGTCTTTTGACACAGGACTAATGCGAAGATCCTTATGGAAGTCCGTATAAAGATTTACCTTTTTCTTTTTAGGCGATAAGTACTCTGCAATTGACATTTATAATATTTCTCTTAAATCTAAATGAATGAAATCATCGTATTCTTTAACGTATTTAAATCCTGTTTTAAACGCGTCTTCTAAAAACTTTGGAACGTCAGCCATATCTTTTTTAATATCAACCACCATTCCGCTTAAATGGGAATTATCTTCTGCCCATTCTTGTTTTGTATTATAGGCTTTACTTACCCAACCATTTGTTATGATAAGTTTACTGCCTGTTAATAACCTTAATCTTTTGAGGTATACTTTAACATCAAGATCTACTCTTGTATATCCGTATATACCAACTCCTTCTTTTGAGTCAAAGTGATTTACGCTTCCACTAGGTCCCAAACCTATATCTGCATCATTACCCGCGAATACAATACCGCATCTTGGCAGATCTCTATAGTCCGCAGCGGTAATAGGGGCGATGTTCTGTGGTGGGTTGCCAGTGTTTGTAATTACGTCTCCACCAGTCAAAGTCCATCTGCCTTCTAATCTATTTATTACCTCTTTCCTAGTTGTTGGAGAATACCGTATAGCTCCAGCTTTAATAGCAGTAGATTCGTTAATTCTTGAGATCGTCTGAAGCCTGTTTACAATCGTTGAGTATCTATTGGTATAATCATTAAGGGGTTTGTTAATGTCCCTTATAAGTGCTTCTACGTTTGCCGCAAGTGCACAAATGCGAGCAATAAGGAATTGTATTTCTTCTATTCCTGGGCTTTCAAACAAGCTTCTTGCGTAATCAATTAATCCTGAAACCTTATCTTTAATACCTTTTTTATTTTCAGGCGTAAAGAACGCACAAGTTTGTTCTCGTACTGTCATAATACCTTTTACAACTTTAGAATCAACGAATGTTTCAAAACCTTCCGTAATAGCAGCGGGATCGAAATTACCAACCATATCTTCCACTTCTTGGAATACTTGTTCAATAACGGCTTCTATCTTTTCCTTGATTTCTTTAATAAGTTTTTCAATAATTTCTTTAACAGTAAGATCTTTAATCCCGTCGTATCCTCTCGAAATCTTACTTGCTAATTCAAAAGCATCTGCGATTAAACCTTCTACAACTCCGATTAAGTCAAAGAATGCATCAATAGAAGAAAAGATAGAATCAAATCTATCACAGAATCCACCTAATAAACTTGTACTGAAATCATTCTTATAATAAGAATCTAAGTTTCTTGCTAATCTTTGATAATCATTTTCGTTTATTACACCTTGAGGAGTATAATTATATCTCTGAATAAAGTCAGCAGTTTCAAGTTGAGAAATATTACCTCGTTCCCATCTTCCTTCAAGATCAGGATAACTTCCAAGATCACCAATTCTCTGTCGAAGCAATCCATTTAAATAATTACTTGAAAGATTTAAATCATCACCATATAATCTTATAGCTTTTGTTAATGGATTAGATTCAGCATCACTCACAATACTTTCTGCAACCTGTTGTGTTACTGCATCAATTTGAGAAAGAGTATATCTTCCTTTTAAATCTGTAACGTTTACTGGTTCTAAAGATAACTTATTTAAAGCAACCTGATCATTAGGATCTGGACATACGCCTGCCATTTTACACGCCTCCTATTACAGAATTGGTTGCCGAATCATCAAGAGGCGAAAGAACACCTGCAGAAGAACCCATTGCGAAATAACCTTTTGGAACAATAGAAGTTGACTTCCCAGGAGGTTCAGGCATCTTGGCTTGTGTCATACCCCATGCACCATTTCCAATAGGCAAGAAGTCAGCAATAATAGCAGCGAATGCAGAAGCAGGATTTAATATCTTAGCAATAAATTCTGGACTGTTTCCTGTAGGATATGCCCAACCTGAAGTAAGTCCTGGTAAAGGAGCAACAATTGGAGCAGATACGGCAGGAGGTAATAAAGCAGGTACACTTGGTATTGATACACTTACGACAGGTGGACGATAAGCACCGTTATATGCAGCGCCTGTAGCAGTCATAAGTGGAGCACCTAATGTTGTAAAGTCACCACTTGTTGCCGCGACCGATGTAGCAATAACTGATGGAGAATTCACAACCGTGCTTGAAGTAATTACACCTGAATTAATAGCAGTTGTATTAAATATTCCAGTATGAGAAGTTGAGACTGAAGCAATTTGCATCGTAGGTGTAGTTAAACTCCAACCTGGTGTTGGTACAGCAGTTCCTGTTAAAGGAGTAGGCGGTATTAAACCACTTGCTAAACTGATTATGTTTGAAGCTGTATTATGTATATCACCTGGAGTTGATAACTTAATTGCTTTTGTTGAGAATACATCATAAGTATTTAATGCTGTATTTTTAATATTCTTGGCAACGAAGTTTAATTGATTAACCGACTCAAACTGTATTTCTTTTTTACCAAATACAGTCATAATACCTGCGTTGGCTTCTAACTTAACATCACCACCTCTTAACTGAACTTGTTCGCCACCGTTAAGATTCATTTGTCCGCCAACACCAAACTCGGCATTACCATGAACAAGCATTCGATAGTCACCTTCTATTTCTTCAGTCTTATCGCCTTTTACATAAACGTGGGCATTACCGTTAATCGTAACAACACTATGTCCTGAGGATTCGTGCTTCGTTCCAATATTAACTTCATAACGGTCTGCTTCAGCTCTTTCAGTAACAGATCCTTTTGAGTCTATTTGAATATAAGCACCTGAGTTGTGGTGAATCATGATTCTTTCTGCGCCTGGAGAATCATCAATCTCAATACTATGTCTATTTGTTTTAATTACTTTATTAAATGGATATTTGGCAGCGTATGCAGGTGTTGGTTCAGACCACGTTTCATCTGTATTCGCAATCTTTTGGTCGTGTACTCTATTTGCTGCCATTGCTAACAAATAGGTTTCTAATAATCTTTCGCCTGTTGCCAACTTATCAGGACCACCGCCCGCGTTAAATTGTCTTGGCGCAAAGTCACCACCTAATAAATCTCCATCCTTTTCTGCTATCACACCATACCCATCTTTTACTGGGTCCATTTCTTCGTTATATTTGCCTGGGATTAATCCAAGTATTAATGGATGTTGTGCCATTCTTCCATCAAGAAACATTCCATATACAAATGAATTTAATGGTGGGGGTGGATTGTTTGGATCGTAATTACCCGAAGCACAAATAGCCCAAGGTAAATCTTGAGTTGAAATATCAGAATGAGTACCATGAATACCGAACGCACGAACTTGAATCTTTCCTTCAAAAGATTTGTCTACGTTATTTTCCACAACTCCTACAAAGAAATGTGGTTGTCCTATTCCTGAACCGTCTGCTGTGTTCATTTGCCCGTTTCCCAATCAAATTTAACCATTGCTAATTCTGTCTTTAAATCAGTTCCACTTACATTGTGCGAAGTTGCATATATTAAATAGTAACCACTTAATCTTTTGTTCTGTTTACCTTCTAATGTTGCATTAGGTTCTAATACACTTAAATCAATTACTTCGCCTGGCTTTATATCTAACCTACCGCGAATAATAGCGGTACACATGTTTTCATTTAAATGATAATGATACGCTCTTCTATTTTGTATTATCTCTGTCATGTGTTGTTCACTACGAGGTACTTGGCCTGGTTTCTGTTCAAACCCAGCGGCTGACCAATCTCTATACACAACAGTCTGTGGTGCGTTTTCTTTTGTAAACGTATCTTTAATAAAACTCTCAGAATGTTTTAAACTTGTTACACCCCCAGCTTTACCTTGCATTCCTTTATACTTACTTTTCTTTTTAACGTAATCGTAATGAAAGTCTCTTTTCTTTTTTGTTGTGAAATCAATTTCCATTACTGAATTCTTATACGCACCGTTAGTTAAATCTTTTAATGTATTCACGTGATTAGAAGTAGTAAATTCAGACAGTGTTTCAATAATGACTGGACCTTGTAATGGATTACGATCAACGATAGGACTATATTTTAGTTTCTTTCTTTCAGTATTATTTGCTTGTTCTAATAACCATTCGTCAGTTACCCAATTATAACCATCAACTGTTTCAAAGAAACGAAAGGTAGATGATTTAGATTTATTCGTAAACGCTTTGGCACAAAGAAACCCCATTGCCTGTATTGGATTATAATCAGGAATGACAAGTCTCATTTCTCCATCAGATGGTTCAACATTAAACGTTCTGTTCTTTCCAAGGTGTTTCTTAAAGTGTCTATTAAATAATTGTTTTGCACAATAAGAAGCAGACTTAGAACGGAACGCAGTAATAACATTTTGAATTGTTGCTTGCCACGATGACTTTGTAATAAAGTTTAGTGTATATGCGTACTGATCACCCGATTCTTTTTGTATAGAAACGTTACTTATTTCTATTACCTGTAAATCTAAAAAGAGCTCTGTTTGTAAGTCGTGTGATTTAAGTTTAAGTTTTAAATTTTCTTCGGCGCGGATAGGTAAAGATGTTAATAGGCCAACACCATCTAATATATCAATAGACCCAGTGATTGTTCCTGCTGACATTGATTGCTGTAAATCAAATCTACCAACGAGACCAGTAATAGACTCGTGCTGTCCATCAGCAGTAAAAATATCTGCAGATTCAATAGTACAATATCCTGGGTTAAAAGTCTCTTGCATTATTCGCTTACGCTATTACTTAATTCTTGCGTTATTTGATTTAAGTAGACATCATCGAATAAAAAGATTTCTTTCTTATTATCATTAAGTTGAGTTTCGTGATCGAAGACACGATAAGGAACCCAATCTTCAGGAACGATTCTCTTTACGATAATCTTTTGACCACGCTCGGTTCGCATTATCACTCTGTCTTCACGACGGAGGTAAATCGTTCGAAACGATTCTGGTGCTAATATAATATTATCTACTGCCATTTGTTATTCCTAAACCGTTTTAATATAGTACAGAATGTTATCATCAATGGTTTCGTTTTTTGTCCAATCAATAACATCTTCGCCAATTTTACCAGACTCTGCCGTATATTTATCTACCAAGTAATCATTAAATGTTTGTGCATCCATTGGCCACTCGTAATAAGGATCTATAATATTGTTTGCCATATACACCAGCCAAATATAATCGACAGATCCATAATATTCCAAAGCAACATCTTCTGCTCTTTGACCGTCTTTAACTGTATATGAATAATATAAGTATGGGTTATTTGCTACTGCTTTCATAAAAGAAGCTCGGCGAGTAATATCTCTTACCTTTCTTCCTTCATATCTAATGACTGGGAAATCTTGAAAATATTTGTAAGCCATTCTATCCTCCTGCGTTGTTTGCTACTGGTGCTGCTGCTGCTGTTGCCGTTGTCGTTGTCTCTTCCGGCACTGGAGGTATTGCTACATCTAGAGAGCCACCTGATGCAGCACCATAATCTTCTGCTGTTTGAATCTCGAGTTCCATGAATGACATTGATATACTAATTCCCATAGGTACACCACCTTGTGCAATTGTTGGTGAGCTACCATTATCCGCGTAATTAATATCTATTCCTTTACACATACAAGCTTTAAATTTTGGATAATGCGATTCATCAACTCCTAAAAGATTAATCATTACAACAGAAGGATATTTTAAAAACGCTCTTGCTAATCCACCTTGTGTTTGTGCTGCCAAGTCTTCAGCGCCTTCACCTGTCGGCACAAGTGATTGTACTCCCGGCAATATTTTGGTCTTAACTTTGTTTACAATATTTTTAATATCATTCGCTTCTTGAGAATTTGCTGGATATACTGACCAGGAGAACGCAAAGTTTCTTAAATCAACTCCACTAAAATGTAAAGTAGTA
>Ga0209603_1000925_pt1 | contig 32815 bp, 15 predicted proteins | sample COGITO_mtgs_1206_FD_184812 | JGI IMG/M metagenome (GOLD analysis project Ga0209603, IMG submission 184812) | Pelagic marine microbial communities from North Sea - COGITO_mtgs_120607 (SPAdes) (version 2) | ecosystem: Environmental > Aquatic > Marine > Epipelagic ... | reverse complement strand
AGATGGAAGCTTTGGATGTTTTCTATCCAGATCGTATGGCTGACCGTATACTTGGGATGGGTGATGTTGTGTCATTAGTGGAACGTGCACAAGATCAATTTGATCAAGAAGAAGCACGAAAAATCAGCAAGAAAATCGCTAAAAATCAATTTGGCTTTGATGATTTTCTTTCCCAAATTCAACAAGTAAAGAAGATGGGGAATATGAAAGACCTTATGGGAATGATTCCTGGGGCTGACAAAGCCATGAAGGGAGTCGATATTGGTGACGACGCTTTCAAACACATAGAGGCAATCATTGGTTCGATGACCCCAAACGAGCGAACGAATCCAGATCTTTTAAATGTAAACCGTAAAAAGAGAATCGCTAAAGGCGCAGGTCGTGACTTAAATGAGGTGAACCAGATGGTAAAGCAGTTTCATCAGATGAGTAAGATGATGAAGATGATGCAAGGAGGAAAAGCAAACCAAATGATGCAAATGTTCCAAGGAGGACGATAAAAGAAAATATGATATTACTAGACGGAAAGAAGACCTCGCAAGAGATTAAGGAAGAGCTAAAATTGAAAGTAACGGCTATTAAAGAACGGGGAGAACGTGCTCCGCACTTAGCAGCAGTTTTGGTTGGGAGTGATGGTGCTAGTTTGACCTACGTGGGAAGTAAAGTCCGTTCGTGTGAGCAAATTGGTTTCGAATCGACCCTCATCCGTTTAGAGGATGATACAACCGAAGAAGCGTTACTTCTTCAAATTGAACAGTTGAATCAAGATACCACACTGGATGGCTATATTGTTCAGTTGCCCTTGCCAAAACACATTAACGAAGAACGTATTTTGTTGGCCATCGACCCTAAGAAGGATGTGGACGGTTTTCATCCAGCAAATTTTGGACGAATGGCATTGGACTTAGATGCTTTTATCCCTGCAACTCCCTTTGGAATTATGCAGTTGTTGGAGCGTTATAAAGTTCCAACTTCTGGGAAGCATTGTGTCGTTGTAGGACGAAGTCATATTGTCGGGAGGCCAATCAGCATATTGATGAGCCAAAAAGGCCCAGCAGGAGACGCTACGGTTACTGTTGCTCATAGCAGAACACAAAACCTAGCAGAACTCACCAAGCAGGCTGATATCGTGGTTATGGCGCTCGGAATACCCGAATATCTTACCGCTGCTATGGTGAAAGAAGGAGCAACCATTATCGATGTGGGTATTACCCGCGTTGAAGACGAGTCTCACCCAAAAGGTTATGTAATCAAAGGTGATGTTGCTTTTGACGAAGTAGCTGCAAAAGCGAGTTATATTACTCCAGTTCCTGGAGGGGTTGGTCCCATGACCATTGCCATGTTGTTGCAAAACACTTTCTTGGCTAGGCAGTGGAATCAAGCTTAGGATTTTCCATAGCATTGAAGATTTGTAAAATTAACAGTGCGAAACTTACTCCTGTTAAAATCAAAATAATATTCAAGAACCCGTCTGCTGAAAAAGAAAGACGGATCAAAATGGTTGCAATAATAAATCCAGTATTGCGAATCAATTTACTGTACTCCTCTGTATAACGAAAAGAGATTAAAAGAATAATCACATCAGTTAAAATCAGTAGGGTAAAAAACTGATTGAAAAACACACCGTCGACATTGCTTACGTAACCGTCCGCAAAAACATGCATCAACCAAGTAACGAGCGAGTAAGTTGAGGTGATCATTAGTAAGAATAATAAAACCAAACTCACTACTTTTTTGGAACTTATAAAATTCAAAAGTTTAGGATCTTTAACAACTTTTTTGGGTAAGCGATTTTTCCCAACATTAAATAAATAAATCAAGAGAAAGAGCAGAAGGAAGCCGAGCAAATCAACCATCAATTCTAAATTGTGTTGACTCAAATACCAATCACCCTGAAGATCCATTTGTGGAATATCTTTGAATATTTTTCGAATTACAATCAATGAAATAATCTCAAATTGTTTGGAAACACAGGAGGTAAATGAACGCGGGAGATAGAAAACCAATAGGTAAACCTCATAAATCAGTATCAGCGAAAAAGGCGTATAAATCGCAGTAATTGGATCGTTCAATAAACTGCTGTTTATTTCGGAAAGAAAGCCAATATTATTGGTTTTAAGTACAATGAGTAAAAGGTGGATTAGGAATCCTAAGCCAGCAAGTACAAGAATAATGTTTTCAAAATGTTTTTGGATTTTTTCACCAAAAACAATTGAAAAAAGTCGGTTTACTTGAGTTGAGTATGTCATTAAGTTGCGAATAATTGATCCATATTTCTAAAGCATTTAAATTCTAATGCATTACCTGAAGGATCGAAGAAAAACAGGGTCATCTGTTCTCCGGCTCTTCCTTCAAATCTGAGATAGGGGGCAATTTCAAACGAAACGTTTTTTGAGGTTAGGTGTTTACTGAAGTTTTGGAAATCATCCCAAGGAAGCACAATTCCGAAATGTGGAATGGGAACAGACTTTCCGTCAACTTCATTAAAATGTTTGTGACCTTTAAACTCGGTGTCTTCATGGACGACCAATTGGTGTCCAAAAAAATTATAGTCAGCCCATTGATCGCTTGTTCTTCCAGTACTAAGGCCAAGCTTGTTTTCGTAAAAATCACGTGCAATACTGAGATCGTGAACGGGAATGGCTAAGTGAAAAGGTGAAATGTTTTGCATGATTAAAGGTAGTCTTTTTTAGAATACATGTTTTTCTAGGTATTTAGGGTGTATCCAAGCGGACATTTTTCAAGATTAGATTATCTTTGCTGCATGACAGAAAACGAACTGAACCAAAATGTTGCGCAGGGTTTATACTTACCTCTAATGGAGGCTTTTTACACCCTACAGGGCGAAGGATACCACAAAGGGAGTGCAGCTTATTTTGTACGCATCGGTGGGTGTGATGTTGGATGTCATTGGTGTGATGTGAAAGAAAGCTGGAATGCTAAATTGCATCCACCTACAGGAATAGTTTCAATTGTAGAGGAGGCAAAGAAGTCATCTGATACAGTAGTTGTGACTGGAGGAGAGCCATTGATGTGGCCAATGGATCCATTGACCACTGAGCTGAAAAGTAAAGGGATAAGTACCCATATTGAAACTTCTGGCGCTTATAGCTTAAGTGGAGAATGGGACTGGTTTTGCCTTTCGCCTAAGAAAACTAAATTACCAACTCCTGAGGCTTATGCAGCTGCAGACGAGTTGAAAATGATTATCCACAACCAAAATGACTTCAAGTTTGCGGAAGAGCAAGCTGCAAAGGTTGGCGAAAATTGTATTTTGTTTTTACAGCCCGAATGGAGTAAGCGTGACCAGATGATGCCCGAAATGGTCGATTATGTATTGAAAAACCCACGTTGGAAGGTTTCATTGCAGACCCACAAATATTTGAATATACCTTAAAGGCTCAATTGTGCAAGGTAATCATAGTTAGCACCTTCCATTATGATTTTGAAATTGAAGCCAGCATTTTTTGCTGCAACTTTTAATCGTTTAGGGTCAATATACAGCCATGGAAACTCTTCGCTTTGATTGTCAAAACGAATCCCAAAATCTACTTCTCCATAATAGATATCATCTTCTTTCCAGAGTGCAACATCTTCTTCGTCAAAAAGGTAAATTAAGTCAGAGGAATCAACTAAAATTGATCCGTTCGGAGTCAACAATGCTTTTAAGTGTTTCAAAAGTGCTGGAAGTTCTGCTGTAGTTTTTCCGATTCCCATTCCGTTCATAAGTAAAAGAATGGTGTCGAAGTTTTTCTCGTTAAAGTCCCAGATGGATAGGCATTGGGTTTGTTTTACACCCCGTGCTTTTGCTACTTCGATGGCTCCTTCCGAAATATCAAGCGCAGTGAGATCAAGTCCTTTCTGATTTTGTAGGTACAGGCTATGACTTCCAGAACCGCAGCCAACGTCAAGAGTTTTTCCAGATGCAAGTGCAAGCGCCTTTTTTTCAAGAGTCGGCATTTCATCATATAATCTGAAGAAATAAGCAAGGGGAACGTCATCTTCATCTGTGAGATTGGTCCAGGTTGTAAGGCTTTGTTTCTCTGGATTCTGAAAATAGGTTTGTAATGCTTTTCCGAATATGTCAGTTTGTGTTTTCAATTAGTTGTAGTTTTATGAAAAATTATAAGAATGCAGGAGCGCCTCCTTTTACTTCCCAAGGATGCCAAAGATAAGGCAACCGAAACTAAAAAGTTTTTCAATAAGCTTAAAAAAAGAGTTCCCAAGAATTTAGACAACCAAGTTGCCGCAATTCACGATGAGGTTTTTGAGAAAACGGACTGTATGTCTTGTGCTAATTGTTGTAAAACAACTGGGCCTTTATTTATGAAACAAGATATTGAGCGAATCTCAAAATTCATAGGGACTAAACCAGCTCAATTTGAAAAACAATACTTGCAAATCGATGAAGATAACGATTGGGTTTTGAAGCAAGTTCCTTGTGCTTTTCTTGGTGTTGATGATGAATGCACTATTTATGATGTACGTCCAAAGGCCTGTCAGGAATTTCCACATACTGATCGAAAAAAGATTTATCAAATTGCAAATTTAACTTTAGCTAATACTGCAATTTGTCCGGCAGCATTTGATATTGTAGAGCGAATGAAGACTACAATTAAACTCTAATCTTCGTACAACAAATAGTTAGCCCGTATTTTTAGAAAAGCATCAATCTTCGGTTTCCAACTCCTTCTTATTTTTTGTTCAGATAGCCCTTCTTGGATTTGGTTTTGCAGGGACTTTGTTCCAGAGATAACCGCAAAGCGCTTAAAGAAAAAGTTTTCTTTTTCAGAAGCCATTTCGTATGCATTAATCAACCATTTGAGTTCAATTTTATTCAACTTAGGATGTTCTCTTAAGTCCACTCCATAACAATTTTTATTTTCCTGCTTGGGGTGTTTAGCTCCAAAATTGGGTTGAGGTTTGAATTGGAAAGCGGTGCTTTTAAAGTCGGGATGCCCGAAAACTTGAAATTGCATTTCAGTTCCTCGACCTATACTGACAGGTGTTTGCTCAAGTAAGCAGAGACTAGGGTAGAGGTTGATTGCTTGATCGTTAGGCAGGTTTGGAGAAGGTCTTACGGCGAGAGAGTAAGGTGTTTTATGTGTATAGTTTTTGATAGGAATAATAGACATCTTACATTGTATTTTATTGGCCAACCACCCTTCTTCGTTTATCATTTGAGCATATTCACCCAAGGTTAATCCGTACACAATGGGTACATTGTGTTTACCTAAAAAACCTTTGAATTCATCTTCCATCACTGGTCCATCAACATAATGTGCGTTGGGGTTTGGACGATCCAAAATCAGCAAAGTGATGTTGTTTTCAGCACAAGCCTCCATAACTAAATGAAGCGTAGAAAGGTAGGTGTAAAACCGTACACCAACATCTTGAATATCAAAGACCATTAGATCCATACCTTCTAGATCTTTTGATTGAGGTTTTTTGTTTTTTCCATGTAAAGAAATTAACGGTAATTTTGTCTTTGGGTCTAAGGTGTTGTCTACATGTTCGCCATTATCGGCCTTGCTTCTAAAGCCATGTTCTGGTGCAAATACTTTATTAATTTTAATATTTAGAGACAGCAAAGTATCGATTAAATGAACCGATTGATTTTGCGTTTTTACTAAGCTTGAAGCATGTGCCACAACGCCTATGTTTTTGTTTTTAAGAAAGGGCAGGTAAGCCTCAATTTGTTCGGCACCTACTTGAACTTGAGCGTGTCCTTGGCTTATGCTAAAAAGACTCAGCGAAAACCATAATAAAAATGTATTTTTGAAGAGAACAACCATAGAATACGTCATTTGAATTTCGGATTATTTTTAGCGCATCGTATGCGCAGTCAAAGTATTGATAAAAGTAATGCATCGAATCGGATTATAAAAATCGCGATAGCTGCAATTGCTTTGGGGTTGGTTATGATGTTGATTGCTGTTTCAACAAGCTTGGGGCTCCAACACGAAATCAAGAACAAAATCATAGTCTTTAGTGGTCAGCTCAATATAGCGCCTTTTGAAAATAATAATTCTAAAGTTTCTACCCGCCCCATATATCGTTCGGAGTTAAATGAAGTTGGGTGGAATAGCACTGATGATATTGATCACATTCAGGCAATAGCTAGTAAAGCAGCTTTGGTGAAATCTAAAACTGATTTTGAAGGTCTTGTGGTAAAGGGTGTTGGTTCGGATTATCGCTGGCATAACTTAGATTCGTATTTAGTTGAAGGTTTGTATCCCAATACCCAAGATAATTTGAATAACGAAATTTTATTATCACAAACAATTGCGCAGCGTTTACATGTAGGTATCGGCGATCGGGTTACTGCTTATTTTCAAAACTCAAGTTCAACGGGAACACCCAACACGCGATATTTTAAAATTGTCGGTATTTATGAGACGGGGTTTCCGGATTTTGATTCTTCATATCTTTTTGCTGATATTCGACACATTCAACGGATTAACAAATGGAGTTCAGATGCTGTTGGTGGCTTCGAGGTTTTCTTAAATGAAGGGATAGATTTGAAAGAAAAGAACGTACAAATTTACAATCAGCTTCCTCCGCACATTGATAGTATTACGGTAAATGAACTATTCCCCAGCCTGTTTGAATGGGTTTCTTTGTTTGATTTCAACCTGGCTATCATCTTGATTCTTATGTTGCTTGTTGGGACTCTCAATATGGCAACAGCTTTATTGGTTTTAATTTTAGAACGCTCCAAAATGGTTGGATTATTGAAGGCAATGGGGGCTAAAAATAAATTGATTCAGCAAGTGTTTTTGTGGAATGCACTTTACATCATCCTCAAAGGAATTTTTATCGGAAATGTCATTGGTTTAGCCCTTATCTTTAGTCAACAAAAATTCAATTGGATTCATCTTGATCCAACGACGTATTATGTTTCAGAAGTACCCATTCTTTTGTCTTTTTCAAATTTCATTTTACTCAATGCTGGTGTGGTTTTAGTATGTACCACCTTGCTGTATGTTCCCTCTTTTGTAGTTACCAAAATAGATCCCTCGAAAGTGATGCGTATTCAATAAAACTTTAATATTTTTATCGTTTGAAACTCATTGAATTAATGTAACTTTGTTACTATATACTAATTTATGAATTACGCAGAAAATATCCTGCAGACTATTGGGAATACACCTCTTGTTCGGCTGAACAAGATTACTAATGAAATTGATGCTTTGGTTTTAGCTAAAGTTGAGAGTTTTAATCCCGGAAATTCCACAAAAGATCGCATGGCCGTAAAGATGGTCGAAGATGCTGAAGCTGATGGGCGCTTACAGCCAGGTTGGACAATTGTCGAAGGTACTTCTGGAAATACAGGTATGGGCTTGGCTCTTGCCGCTATTGTTAAAGGGTATAAGTTGATCTGTGTTTCTACAGATAAACAATCTAAAGAAAAATTTGATGTGTTGCGTGGAGTAGGAGCTGAGGTTGTTGTTTGTCCAACTGATGTTGCGCCAGATGATCCGAGATCATATTATTCGACATCGAAGCGAATTGCCGAAGAAACTCCAAACTCCTGGTATGTAAACCAATACGACAACCCTTCTAATGCACTGGCGCATTATGAGCAAACTGGTCCTGAGATTTGGGAACAGACCGACGGAAAAATAACCCATTTTATAGCTGGTGTTGGAACTGGTGGAACAATTTCTGGAGTTGGTAGATTTTTGAAAGAAAAAAATCCAAACATAAAGATTTTGGGTATAGATACTTACGGTTCAGTTTTTAAAAAGTACCATGAAACGGGTGTCTTTGATGAGAATGAAATTTACCCATACATTACAGAAGGTATTGGGGAAGATATTCTTCCAAAAAATGTTGATTTTTCCGTGATTGATGCTTTTGAAAAAGTAACCGATAAAGATGCAGCAGTTTACACTCGAAAAATGGCATTAGAAGAAGGTATTTTTGCTGGAAATTCCTGTGGGGCAGCGATTAAGGGATTGATCCAGCTAAAGGATAATTTTCGAAGTGAAGATGTGGTTGTGGTTCTACTTCATGATTCAGGTAGCAGATATATTGCTAAGGTATATAATGATGATTGGATGCGTGAAAAAAAGTTTATGGATTAAATTGAAGCCTGCCAAAAAATATTGTGTTGGATTTGAAGAAATTTATTCACAATATTTATGTAATTTAAACGTTAGAAAATAGATATACTATATATAGATTTTGATTAAAAAAACACTGACATACTATAAACACCTATTTGTAGGTGTTATTTTAATGCTTTCTTTTGGAAATGCCTTGGGTCAGGTTAATTTAGAAATAAATAGAGCCCAAGTAATAATTCCCGCCACTGGAACCCCTCCTCAAATTTGCACTACAGAAACCTCCCCACTTCAATTTAGAATCGATAATATTGGTAATCTGGATTACACTGTAACTAATGCAAGTAGTATAACAGTTACTTTAACCCTTTCGGGAGGTAACACTTTTTCTCCCTCAGGATTAACAACCAAGGTTCATTCATATAGTTCAGCTCCTTCAGTTAAAGGTGGTAGTCCGGTTAATACTTTAGAGGCCACTGGGGGATTTGCTACGTTCGATTGGCCTGCTTCTAAACCCATCATTTTTTCAAATTCTATTCAGGCGAATATTAATATTGAAATCGCAACAGGAGTTGCCTCTGATACTACACCAGCTAACAACACTACAGATTATATAGTCGATATAGTCCCAAATCCAATTACTCCAGTTTTATCAGCTGGACCATACGGAGATGGTACTATTAATCTTTGTCAAGGAGCTCTTGTGACATTTACGGTATCGCCAAACACCGCTGGGCTTCGACATGAATTTGATATAGCTGGAGTTATTGTACAAAACATTGTTAATCTAAACACTTATGCAACCTCAGCACTTGTTACCAATCAACTAATTAATGTTACCTCATACAACACTAGTAACTGTGGCGTGACTGGTAATCCAATAAGGGCTTTAGTACACCCAGTTCCAGTGGGGACTCTTATATCTGATAAAAGTGGTCAAAATGAAGTTGTTTGTCCGGGAGAAGATGTTTTATTTACAGCTCTGGCAACCGGAGTTGGAGCTGTAAGTCCACGGTATGAATTCTTCTTGGATAACTTTTCAGTACAATCAAGTTCCACTCTAGCAACATTTTCTCTTGGAACTGCTTCAATAACTATTGATGGACATACTGTTAGAGTAAGAACCTGGAACAACACCGGTGCTAATGGGCTTTGTTATGATGATGACACAATAACTCTTCGTTTAAACACCTTTTCAGGTTCAAACATAGTTACAACAACAACAGTAAGTATTTGTGCTGGAATTGATCCAGCTCCAATTACGAGTATATCAAATTTTTCATCTGATATTGGAGGTGATATTGTTCATGTTTGGCAAGAGGATATAATTGGAGATGGAAGTTTCAATAATATAAGCCCTGCTGTTACTTCAGATTCTTACGACCCACCAATTCTTACACGCACAACTGCATACAGGCGATTGAGTTACCCGAGATTTGCTAGTGGAAGTGGTATAGCATGTATTTCTTCAGTTGCATCTGCTACATCTAACATAGTGACCATAACATTCAATCCAGCTGTGGTTCCTGTTTTGCTTTCCAATACAACTAGTAATACCCTATGCAAAGGAGATAATTTAGTTCTTGATGCTTCAAATTCATCTAATGCATTGAGTTTCGCGTTTTATAGAAATTCTATTTGGATTTCCAGTTCCACTTTATCCAATTACACATTTCCTCAAGCAGTCCTCTCCGATACTGATACAATAACCCTTAGGGCATATGATAACACTGCACAAAACGGTTGCTTTGCAGATAGTTCATTTGTTCTTCGAATAAATTCCCTTACTGGAGCAAATACAATCTCAAATTCAACTAATGCATGTTTTGGAGAAGTTCCTACTCCCTTTACTAGTGTATCAACTCCTTCTGTTGATAGATTAGTTGATGGTGCGACCGTTGTCTATCAATGGCAAAGTAGAAAAGGGACAGATCCTTTTGCTGATATTTTGGGACCATTAGGAACACAAGAAACCCTTTCTCCTTCTTCAATAATTTCGTCAACAACTGATTTTCAAAGAATAATAACCTCAACTTTTAATACTCTCAAGTGTTCAAGTGTCAGTAATCCAATTACAATATCCGTCATACCGATTCCTACTGGAACTATAGTAGGTAATGATACAGCATGTTTAGGGGAAAATGTAATTTTCACGGCTTCTGGGGGAGATGTGTATGAGTTTTTTAAAAACTCTATTAGTCTAGGGGCATCTGGTACCGTAAACACGATGTCCATATCAGGTCTAGTTGATTTAGATTTAATTAAAGTTCAAGTAACAGATACTTCATCTTGTACTGCTTTTTCGAATACTATTACAATGACTATTCTTGCAGTACCGAATGCTGCGATTTCATCAGGACTTTCTCAAGATATTGTCTGTTCAGGTGAATATCCAACTTTTACTGCAGCTCCCGTAGCAGCTGGATTAACATATCAATTTTTTGTAAATAGCTCTCCGCAAACTATAGGAGTAACGGGCAATACCTTTGATTCTAATGCAGTGTCCACAACGCTAGTGCTCTCTGCAACTAATGTCATTTCAGTTAATGTTTCGAATGGGACTTGTACAGACACTGATTCTTTAACGTTAATCGTTAATGGCACAACAAATGCTAATTCCATTAGTGCCAGTCAAACCGTTTGTTCAGGTGGTACACCTCAAACATTATCCAATATTTCATTTCCTATTCCAGTCTCGGGTGTTGCTACCATTGGTTATCAATGGCAAGAAAGAACTACCAGCAGTACTTTTACTAATATTGCCTTAGCAACTTCAGCTAACTATTCTCCATCGGCTATATCAACTACAACTTTTTATCGTCGACTTGCATTCACGCATCTAAACACATTAGTGTGTCCAGCTACTGGTGTCGCATCAGCATCCAATGTGGTGACTATTACTGTGGATACAAATGCAGTTCCAGTTATAAGTTTTAATTCAGGGCTTCCTTCTAATGTAATGTGTTTTGGAGATTCGGTTACTTTTGACGCCTCTGGTACTTCTGGTGTTGGAACAACCTATCAATACTTTATAGATGACATTCCAGTTTTTGGACCTACAACAGCAAGTACCTATACTCCTAACGCTGGAACACTCGGTACGATAAACGATTTTTCTGTTGTTAAAGTACGTGCGATTTCAGCTGTTAGTTCCTTTTGTTTTGCAGAACAAAGTATAACTATGCGTTTAAACGAGCAAAGTGTAGCAAACACTATTAGCGCTTCCCAAACCATATGTGAAGGAAACACTCCTGCCTTGTTAACAGGTTCTTCGGTTACAGGAACCCCAACAATTACATATCAATGGCAAGCAAAAAGTGGCACCAATTCTTTCACTAATATTTCATCAGCAAATAATATTACTTATCAGCCAAGTGCACTAGCCACTACTACTGTTTTTAGACGAAATGTAATTTCAACTCTAGGCACAGTTTCTTGTACTGTAAATAGTGATTCTGTGACGATAACTGTAATTACTGGAACTCTTCCAGTTGCTAGACTCACTTCTAATGTGCCTGGCTCTCATGTGGCATGTGCAGGCGAATCATTTACTTTTGATGCAAGTAATAGTACTGGCGGCCTAAGCTTTGAGTTTTTTGTTGATGGAGCTTCGATGGGAGTTGCTTCTGCTGCATCAACAACAATTATTCTTTTATCGACCGTAACTTCAACTGTGCGCGTTGATGTTTATCCACAGCTAAACGGAGTAGGTTGTCCATCTAGCGCATCATTAATAGCAACTGTGAATTCTATTACAGGTTCGAATCGAATAGGGGGAACCACTACTGTTTGTGCTGGGGGAGATCCAGGGTTACTTACTTCCTTGGCAACACCAACATCAGCAACTGGTTCAATAACATACCAATGGCAATCGCGAGCAGTTGGTGGTGTTTTCAGTGATATTAGTCCTCTTGATAGAGGCTTAACCTACGATCCTCCAATTCCAACATCTACAACTGGTTATATGAGGCTGGCTCAAAGCACAATTAATGGTGTGACTTGCTCTATACCGAGTAATGTCGTTACTATTACTTTGGATGCTACTCCACTTATAACAGGAACACTAACTTCAACTTTATCATCACAATCAGAGACTATTTGTTTTGGCTCTCAGGATAATATTACTTTTGGTGTTGGCGTTGGAGGGACACCGACTATTATTTTCTACGTTAACAATAGTGCCGTTCAAACAAGTACATCTAAAACATATACTGTTTCTCAATCTGTCCTCACCGATGGGGATGTTGTGAAATCTAGAGTTATAAACGCTGGTGGATGTTTTACAGAAGACACTTTAAATATCAGTATCAATCAAATGACTGCTGGAAGTATTTTAGGATCACAGGCAGTTTGTGCTGGTGATGCTCCATTAACGTTAACTTCTTCCGTGTCTGGGACTATATTAGGGGTTACAATCGTTTCTCCCGGAACTGGAAGTTATCAATGGGAGGATTCTGTGGATAACATTAATTGGCTTCCAATTCTTTTGGCTACTTCTGACACCTTCACCCCCCCTGCTGCTCCTCCTGCTGGTCGTTATTATAGAAGACTTACAGTGAATACACTTAATGGATTTGAATGTAGTCAGCCTACAAATAGTATATTGGTTAGTGTAGATCCTTTGCCTATTCCGTTACTTCAAGCAAATGCTGGAGCGATTACAGCTCCAGCAACAATGACTTCATGTGTTTCATCAACAATTAACTTTACTGGTTCCGGGGGTATTGAATACGAATTTTTTGTAAATGATATTTCTATTCAAGCCAGAGGTGGAGCAACTACGTTTTCAACAGATTCACTAGTAGATAGTGATGAAGTACACCTTCGTGTATATAAAACTGCCACAGCTAGCTCATGTTTTGATGATTCTTCTGATATAAAAGTTACAATCGGGGCAATTCCTGCTATTGCTATTTCGACAACATCGATTACAAGCAATACATTTTGTACAGGTGCTCCAATAGCAATGCAAGCAACTCCAATACCTGGAGCTCTGTATGAGTGGCAAATTAACGGTTTACAAGTAAGAGGACCTTCATTACAATCAACCCATACCTCAGGAGCTGGTGTTCCAGACCTCATTACAGATGGTGATATTGTGACTGTAATAGTAACTACAGGTGCAGGTTGTACCATCACAGCAACTACTACATTCATAGAAAACGCTATCAGTAGGGTAGGAACACTTACTACAGCTACTCCTACTATGTGTGCAGGTGTACCCGCATCAACTATAGTTGGACAAGCCTCGGTGGTATCAGGAACAACAACAATATATGAATGGTCGCGTTCAACAGATTTGGGTGTTACTTATACTCCTATTGGTGGAACCAATTCAGTTTCGTATAGTCCAGGAAATTTAGCAGCTACAACATTATTTATAAGAAAGACTACAAGTGTTTTGAATGGTCTTTCATGTAGCGTTAACACTCTTCCATACACGATTACAATTGCACCATTACCAGTAAGTGTTTTAGTAGGAACAGCTGCTTCGGGAGCGACACTAACTGGTTCAGGTACGTTAACGGTTTGTGACGGAGAGGAAGTTACTTTCTCAACATCAGGAGGGGCTAGATACGAGTTTTTCGATGGAACAGGTTTATCGAGACAAGCATCTTCAACAAGCCAAACTTTTAGTAGCACAACATTAGGCTCTGGTGATATAATATTTGCAAGAGTTTATAATGCAGCAGGTTGTTTCAGTCAAACGGATTCGATCACGATTAATGAGTCAGCAGCCATTGCACTAAATGTCACACCTATCTCTACTGTTTATGAATTTTGTACAGGTGCTCCAATAGCAATGCAAGCAACTCCAATACCTGGAGCTCTGTATGAGTGGCAAATTAACGGTTTACAAGTAAGAGGACCTTCATTACAATCAACCCATACCTCAGGAGCTGGTGTTCCAGACCTCATTACAGATGGTGATATTGTGACTGTAATAGTAACTACAGGTGCAGGTTGTACCATCACAGCAACTACTACATTCATAGAAAACGCTATCAGTAGGGTAGGAACACTTACTACAGCTACTCCTACTATGTGTGCAGGTGTACCCGCATCAACTATAGTTGGACAAGCCTCGGTGGTATCAGGAACAACAACAATATATGAATGGTTTGAGTCTCCAGATAACAGCGCGGGAAGTTATACTCCTATTGGTGGAACCAATTCAGTTTCGTATAGTCCAGGAAATTTAGCATCCACAACATTCTTTAAAAGAAAGACTACAAGTATATTGGGTACGGCTATCTGTTCTGAATTTACTGATCCTCAAAGAATTATTGTTACAGTTGTCAATCCAGTTTTAACCGTAAATCCTGGAGCCATAACTGCACCAGGGACAATAACGGTTTGTGATCCTTTAGATGCTGTTTTTACTGCATCTGGTGGAGCTAGTTATGAGTTTTTTATTGGTGCTCTTCGAATACAACCTCGATCTCCAAGTAGTACTTTTAGTTCAACTCTAATAACCAATAATGTTTCAGTGACTGTAATTGTTTATGATCATGCAACAGCGATTGGAGCATGTTCTAGCCAGTCAGATGTTATAGTAGCTTTAGTATCACCAAAACCAACTGTTAATTTAAGTTCAAACAATACGGATAATACTTTTTGTACTGGGGATAGAACTATTATGTTTACCGCAAATTCGAGCTTGGATTCAGATTCAGTGTCGCCAACGTATGAATTCTATATAGGAGTTACTCTCTATCAAAATACTACTTCAACATTGTTTACCCCAACGGCATATGTTCCGAATTTAAATAATGGTGATCAAATCAGGGTAATAGTAGAATCTGGCTTAACGGGCTGTAGTGCAACTCAATCGATTACTTTAATTGAAAACGCATTTACTTTAGATGGATCAATAGGACATCCTGACACCGATATTTGTAGTGGTTCTATTCCATTACCGTTCACTAATTTGGCAGCTACCACAGCTGTAGGAAGTATAACTTATACTTGGGAGAGTAGAATTGCTTCAATGACATTTCTTCCAATTCCTGGTGCAAACGCTGCAACATATACACCAACAAGTATTCATACTACCGATACATTTTATAGAAGAAAGGCAGAAAGTTTATTGAATTTAACAACATGTGAAACCTACAGTAATATTGTCTCGATTACAATGAATCCAACATTGATTGGAGGTACAATATCACCTACTGTAATGGAAATTTGTTCTGGAGATAGACCTGGTTTATTAACTGTTACAGGTGGATCTGTTGGAGCAGGAATAAACTATCAATGGCAAGATTCTCCAGATGGAAGTGTATGGTCGGATATAGGTACTGCAACAGGTGCAACCTATGCGCCACCAATACTTAACATTCAAATGTTTTATAAAAGAATTGTAAATTTTGGTAGTGGTGGGCCACCTGCAAGTTGTTCAGCTGAAAGTTCTAGTATTCAAATAAATGTTCTTGTTTTAGAGCCAGGTACCCTTGATACCTCTATTGAATTGGATTATTGTTATGGGGTAATGCCCCCCAGAATAACAAGTGCTACAATTATAGGAGTAATTCAAGACGCAACGAGTACTGGAGGTGCAATAACTTATCAATGGCAAGATTCTCCTAACGATGGCGCTTGGACCGATATCGTATCGGCTACCGACAATTACTATGATCCACCTTCATTAATTCAAACTACATGGTATCGTCGTGTGGCCATAAGTAGTTCTGTTAGTAATACATGCGAGGCAGTGACTCCTTCAGTTAGAATTGGAGTTTTGCCAGAAATAAATTCTGGTAATACATTAGGTGACCAGACAATATGCGCAATTGAATTAGCTACAGATCTTCCGGACCCATTAACCCTAGCAACAGCTGAAGCTATATCTGCCTCTGTTACATATCAATGGCAGTTTTCTTCAGATCAGTCTATGTGGTCTGATATTACTGGACAACAAGCAGGAACCCTAAGCTTTAGTATAGGTATTGACGGACTTGTAGGAACAGCAGATGACGATAGCTGGTTGCCAACCTCACCTGCAAGCTACTACCGAGCTGTAATTACTTATGTGGGTGATCCAGTACCAGCACCCCAAGAACAAACTAGTATTATTTTAAGTCCATCAATACCTATAGTTCCGATGGTAGCTGGAGATTATTCTATTTCAGTAAACGGAAATATTCATACAGTAACGACAGTTGTTGCAGATACTATTGACGACTTAGGTAACGCTTTAGCAGCTGAAATCACATTAAATGACCCTATTGTTAATGCTTCGTATAGCGCCTCTACAACTATAATTTCGATTACCCCGATTGTTGCAGGATCATATACTGTTGCTTCATCTACTGCTTTAACGGATGATTCTATTGCTGTAATTTTACCACCAGCTTCCTCGATAAATATGAAGGTTATTATATCAGGAGATAATGGCGCACGAACTCCAAATCCAAATTTAGCTTCATGCCAAGCTTATTCAAATGTTGTAACTATAGGGGTAGACCCGCAACCTGTATTGACTCTTATTGGGGGAACGCCATCTCCACAAGAGGCTTGTACTGGCGATCCAATCGTACCTGTTGAGTATAGCTTTTCTGGTCCGATAGATGAAATAGAAATACGTAATTTAGATCCAGGCTTAACACCAGTTTTAACAGGCCCAGGCGCGGTAACTCCTATTGTTGGCTTTCCAGGATGGTTTAGGTTAACAGGAGCTGCTTCTAAAACATTTACTATTTCAGGTGCAGTAATTGCCACAACTAATTTTGACATAATAACGATATTGGATCCCCTTAGTGGCTGTACACCTCTGAGAGAGACATACGTAATTCTAGTTACACCACTTCCTGTACAACCTGATTTTATTCGTAGGGATATAAATCAACCTGGATACGAAGTACTTTCTTCTTCAATGAGTTCTATTGCAACAATAACAGCAATTACTCCAGTTCGATGGTATAACAATACGGTTTGTCAAGACAGAGAACCGGCACCAACAACATTACCTACAGAGTTTTTTGCTTGCTTCACAGATGATACATTCCTAAGTAATACCAATATTTATGAATGGGATGTTTCACCAACTACTGCCGGAAACATGGTGGACAATAATTTTAATCGAAATTCGATACTACTCACAACTTTAAGTGCACCCACTATAGCAGAAACTTACACGGCTACAGTAACTACGGGATTAGGGGCTGTAGTTTATACAACAATTACAACTGCAGCGATACAAACAACAGATGAGATAGGTTTAGATTTAGCAAATAAAATAAACACAAATCCGAGAGTTTCAGCGAGATACATTAATGCACGAAATTTAATAATCATAGAATCAATCTCAACTACATTTACATTATCATCAGTATTTTCACCCACAACAGTTGGTCAATCTACTAGGTTTGACAACCCTGTACCTGATTTAATTACAAGAAGTGGAACCATGGCATGGGATCACTCTTTTACTGGCTCGGCTACTATTAGAGTTCGCTCTATAGGATGTGGATCTACTCCTTCAGCTTGGACATCTGTAGTTATTGATGTTGTTAAAGAGAGTGTACTTCCTATAGTAGTTTCTGAGCTCTACGCACCTTTAGTTCTTAATGCCGATACTTGTGGTGGTGGCTCAACTGGTGAAATTCCAGTCTGTCAGGTCGATGCACTTACGCTTCCTACTCAATTTTTTACATCGAGTATAAATGCTTCAAATACGAATGATTACGGATCACTGGAATGGGATATCGTTAATATTTCACCTGGAGGTACTGTGACTCCGCCTGGAATAATCGATCAGTCTACTGGTATAATAACTTGGACTCCTGGATGGTGGGGTACTTTTGATCTTAAAGTCCGAACTTTAAGTTGTGATGTACCAATAACTTTAGGAGATTGGGCCTCTACAACAGTATCAATCGGACCAGTAAGTGGACCACCAACCATTAATACTATAACACCATTACCAGAGTGTCCAATACCGGCTGCTGGTTTTACATCTACGTTTTTTTCTAACCAAGATGTTAATTGGTTTGTTAATAGTAGAGTAGGTCTAGCCACAACAACTACATTTATTAATACTGGAACTTTTCAATTAACCCCTTTAGTTTCTGGTAATTTGTTATTGGACTTTTTGCCTGGATTCTCGGGTAACATAATTATTACTGCTGAATCAGCTACATGTCCAGACTCATCTGTAAACTATGTTGTTCAAATTCCAGGACCACCCATAATAGACTTAACTTCTGCACCTGGGACTGACTTTCAAAGAGGAGCAAGCTCAGTATGTGTTGATGCTGCAATCACAACAATCACTTACGATATAAGCGGCGCTGCAGATTTGGTATCTGTAGTGGGTCTTCCTACCGGTATAAGAAGTGTTTTGAGTATTACACCTCAGTCTGTAAATATGACTTTAGGTGTTACTGCAAGTCCATTTACGGTTGGTCAACTCTACACAGTTAATATTGAGAATATAATTTATAGTTATATTACAGTTTTTGGAGATGGAGTAGATGAAGTAGGAGCAGGATTAGCTGCCAACATTAATTCGAATACCACAAATTTTGATGCTAACTATGCTGCTAATGTATTATCTATCGACGTAAGTGCAACAGGTAAAAGAGGAGATGCTTATATTATTGCTCCATCTACCCCAGTAAACAATAGTGTTAGCATTGCAGCTCCTATAGTTACAGTTTTACAAAAGGTACTTACCATATCGGGTACGGCAAACACTTCTGTTGCTGCTGGAAGTTACACGTATACAGTAACTACTCAGGCTCCTGCCGCAGGTTGTGCTGTTGCTACAGCTAATGGTATTATTGAAATTGATGAAGCTGCAACAATTCAATTTATAAGAGGAAGGGCTGATAATACAGGAGTAAATGCCATATGTACTGGTGCATCTTTTACCGCACCTTTAACCTTAGCAACTTTAAGGTTTGATAATGCTACTGGACTAGTAAGAGATCCCTTAACACCATTCCCAGCTGGTTTAAGCTTGTCTATGTCTGCTAGTGGGTCACTTGATCAATACGATATAGTGGGAACTATAACTGAAGTAGTACTTGTTCCAACAATATTTAGTGTAACAATCAATACTTTTGGAGCTAGCTGCTCTGAAGCTTCAATACAAATGAATATTGAAGTAATACCTAATGCTGAAATCATTCCAGTTAACTCTGCAACAGTCAGTCAGGTGGTATGCTCTCAAGACGCAATTATTCCTATTCGTTTTGAAGTATTTAATCCAGCTTTCGGAATAGGGACTACTGCACCAAGTGTATTCCCAGATGGTGTTACAGGGAGGTTATTTCAACAAAATCAAGTATCAGAAATTGAAGTTGAAAACCTAGGCTGGGGTGCTGGCACAACTACACAAGCGAGTGATACATTCACTTTTAATATAAACAGCATCGCCTATACTTTTGTGGCTACTAGGACTGATCTAATCCCAATTTTGACAGGTAAATTAGCTAATTTCTTAACAGCGCAACTACCTCTAACAGATTTTAGAGTTATTCATACTGCTCTTTCATCAACCATTCAAATTCAAGCAGTAAATGCAGGGGTAGCATTCAATCTTGTTACTTCAGAATCCTCTTCTTTAACGATAAGTGATACTGAAATTATTGACCCTCCATCCTATTATGAAATATCAGGGACACCATCAGTTACATTAGTAGCACCAGCTGATTATGTCTATATTTTAACGACATCTGGTCCTGGTTGTACTGGGAGCGATACAATTAGTGGTACAATTACTGTTCAACCCAATACCTATGCAACCTATCAATCTGGAGATGCAAATCCTGTAATATGTGACAATGAAGTCATGGGAGATATCGTTTACAGTTATGTTGGTGCAACGGGGTTTGCGGTTGTAACTCCCACAACTCCGTCTTGGTTAAATATCGATTTTAATTCAGTAACCCAATTAATTACTCTTTCAACTCCAGCAGCACCAAATCAAAATGTAACCGTTACGACAGTTTATAATTATCAAATTAATTTGACAGGTAGTATGTTCTTTGGTTGTACGCCCACACCTTCAGCAATTAGAGGTACGATTACAGTATCTCCATTAGACCAAATCTCTCATGTTATAACATCTGGAGCTCAAAATCAAGATATCTGTGTCGATGGTGCTCCTGCAATTCCTTTTGCAATCGACCCAATTGAATATCAATTATCTGGCGGTGCAACGAATGCTGCGGTTACTGGGCTACCTCCAGGGATTACGGCGAACTTAACTGCATCGAATACCATACTCATCTCGGGTACAGCCACAGCCATACCTTCAGCAACATTTACCTATAATTATGTGTTAGTAACGACACCAGCTACTTGTGCTTCTGCAACTATTGGTGGCGCTATAACCGTATTTTCTAAGCCAGAATTAACTTTGGTGACAACTACTACTTCGGCAAATCAAACAGGAATTAATTCTGTTTGTGATACAACAGCTATTCAGACCATTATCTACGAGCACAGTTCGACAATACCGATTACTACACAAGTCAATTTCACCTGGGTAGGTTCTAATACACTAAATGGTTTAGGTGTTACAGCTGTCGCTTCTGGGACGAATCAATTTGTTATTAGCGGAATTCCTACAACCAATATTACAGAAACTACAATTTATAACTACCAAATAGAAACTGTTGGAAGTAATTGTACTCCAGAGATTGTTTTAACTGGAAGTATAGAAATTAATCCAATAGATACGTTATCCTTAACATCGACTACAACTTCGAATAATCAATCTGTTTGTATTGGAGATCAAGACAACCCACTTACTGCAGGAACTGACAACTTTGTCCCTATTGTTTACCAATTAGGTGGTGGAGCTACCAATGCCACTGTAGTTGGATTACCACTAGGTTTAAATTATACTGTTAATGCTTCAAACACCCTAACAATAACAGGCTCAGTAAATGCATCGGCAACTCCAACGCTCTATAATTATTTGATAACAACTAATGGAGATTGTACTAATGTTACAGCCAATGGTTCTATAGACGTATCGGCTTTACCTACACTAACACTTACAAGTTCTGCTACTTCAGCAAACCAAACCGGACTCAATAATGTTTGTGACGGTACTGAAATTGAGACAATTGTGTATCAATTAGGCGGTGGTGCAACAAACTTTGATTTCTCATGGACCGGAACGCTCTCTAATACGATTGCAACTTCTGGGCTTACATTCACAAACTCAGGAACAACTGAATTCGTAATTGCTGGTACACCAACGACAGCAGTAACCCAGACTTCAATATTTGAATATCAAATAGCAACAATGGGGAGTAATTGTATCCCTGAAATAGTTCTTACTGGAAGAATCCAAATTGAACCAAACCAAACCATTGATTTAATCTCTGCAGCTGCCACAGAAAATCAAGTGATTTGTGTGAATAATCAGATTGATCCCTTTGGAGTTGTTACTTCTGTTTTTGCACCTATAGAATATCAATTGGGAGGAAGTTCAATAAACGCATCGATTACAGGCTTACCTCCAGGGATTGGATATACTAAAACAGTGTCTAATACGATTTTAATAACAGGGACTGCTGCTGCTTCTGCAACCTCAATAGCATCTCCTACAGTAGTTTATACTTACGAAATAAATACAATTGGAAATTGTGATGCAGCTACTCCAATTACTGGGACAATAACGGTGAATTCATTGCCTATTTTAAGTTTAGTAACCGCATCAACTACTACAAATCAAACTGGTCCTACAGGAGCAGTTTGCGTCAATAGAGACCTGATAGTGCCTATTGAATATCAATGGGATGGTGGAGCTACCGGAGTTGTCTTTAATTGGACTAGTCCAAAGGATCTTGATGGAGTAACCGCCACTCAAATAGGAACTTCAAATCGATTTAGAATTTTTGGGGCTCCAAGCGTTGCAATAACTTCAACTACCATATTCACCTATGAGATTAGAACTGTAGGTAGTAATTGTGTCCCAGAGATATTGCTAACAGGTAGTATTGAAGTTAAAGCAGAAGATAAAATAGATTTAATTTCAGCACTTGCAACCGAAAATCAGGATATCTGTTTAGGCGATCTGGATAACCCCCTTACTGCTGTAACTAATAATTTTGTTCCTATTATTTATCAACTTAGAGATGGAGCTGATTCTGCTATAGTAACAGGACTTCCTCCTGGCTTTGGATTCAGTATTAATGCTTCAAGAACTTTAGTTATTGCTGGAACCGCAAATGCTTCTTCCTCTTTATCCTCTTTAACTCTTTCAAATTATCCATATACGGTTACCACTATTGGTTGTAACCCTAAAACTAAAGATGGTCTTATAGTAGTACACCCTGCTCCCGAAATAGGTTTAGTTGGAGGATCAGCAAATCAACCACCCATTTGTTTTGATCCAACAGGTCCTGGTATCACTCCAATTCAATACAATTATAATTCGATAGCTGGAGGAAATATAACTGTTACTGGTTTACCACCAGGGGTTATTACCAGACCATTAGTAATAGACGCTTTTACATCACAATTCATAATAGAAGGAAATCCAACAACTGCAGTTACGGTTACTACGTATTACAACTACGTTCTTACTTATACCGCCGATTGTACACCAGACGTACTTAAATACGGTTCTATCGGAGTAGTTCCCCAGCCAGAATTTCCTAATACACCACCTGCTTATCAGGCACTAGTAACTGATGTCACTTGCTTTGATGGTTCCGATGGTTCAATTATTCTTCCTGCTGAAACCTCACCTGCATTTAATAATTATATCAGTGGTGGTACACCAGCTCAAAGACAAATTGATGAAATCTTATTCACAGGTAATACTACTATTGGAGATATCATTTCGATAACTGTTGGTGGTAACACCTACTCCCATACTGTAGTTGCTGCCGTTTATTTAGGCTTAATTCCTGAAGATTTTAATGCGGTATCTGATGCGCTTGTACAAAAGATTAATAATGATATTTCACTAGCTGTTACAGCCTCGAGAATTATAAATGGCTTTAGGATTATGTCAGACGAAGCGGGCGTTCCATCTACCCCATCTGTTGATTTGACTCAGACAACGATTGCTAGTAATACTATTTCTAACATCCAAGCAAACATCCCTAGAACATATGGTTACTCTTGGAGAGGGCCAAATGGTTATTCTAACGGCAGTTTAAGTATTGATAATATTGTAGCAGGAGATTATTTTCTAACGGTAAATATTAATGGTTGTGACTCTCCCGAAAAAATGTTTACTGTAGAGGAGCCATCAAAAGTTGAGGCGTCCTATGAAACCTGTGGAACTTTAGCCATCGGTTTGGTTCCACAAGGAAGAATTAACTTGAATATAAGTGGTGGAGCATACCCAGGGGAAGTACCTGCCTATAGAATAATAGTAGAAAATGCAGCTGGGGTTCAAGAGCAGGACCTTTACTTGCCTGGTTCGGCAGTTGGTTCGGCAACTACAACAATAGATTCATTAATACCATCGAGATGGTATACCATAACAGTTACAGATCAAGCCTCCTGTACTTCTTCTTTATGGAAGGATACAATTTATGTTCCAAGACAATTGAATTATAACCCAGCAATTGTCACAATTGTTGGTAGTTATTGTTCAACAGCTACTGCACATAATGGAAGTATAGAACTTACAACTACTGATGGAAGTTTCCAAAGTGCATTTACCGGTGGTTCAAATCAATATTCCTACTCTTGGGCTAGCCGAACAAATAGTAATACTGTTATTGGAACAGGTCCAAATATTTATAACCTACCTCCAGATGATTACTTTGTAACCATAACCGATGTTTTACTTGGCTGTTCAACAAGAGAAATGTTTACTGTTGTTGGGTATCCTCCACTTGAATTAGATGGTTTATTAGTAGGGGGACTTGAATTAAATACTACTGGAATAGTAACTAGTACAGGAGTTACCTCAACTATTTCTGCAGATTATGTTTACTTTTTAAGCTGTAATGATGACAATAATGCATCGTTTACCTTTAATGCCACAGGTGGAAATAGTATTTATACCATTACTCCGGTTGTTCCAGCAGCAGCAACAATAAATAATATTGGAGGTATAATTAGTATTTCAGATGGTGTTCCTGGGTTTTATACCTTTACACTTGACGATGTAGGACCAAATGGAAGATTTTGTAGCGTAATTAAAACGGTACAAGTAATTAATCCAGGGCCAATGCGTATGGTTGAAAATACAGCTAACAGAAATAACCCTGTTTGTTTTGGAGACCTAGGTTATTTAGAGTTTAATATTCTTGGTGGATCACCAAATCAAGGGCCTTATACAGTTAGTTTGAACGGTGGACAACTATCCTACACCACCCTTAATGCTGGAGACAGAGAGGTTATTTTTGAAGATATTGATACATCTTTGATTACCCTCATTGGGGCGTCAGTTGATATAGCGGACAACTTTGGTTGTATTGCGACCACTCAAATTAATTCGATAACTTTCAACCAGCCTCTAGAATTAACTTTCGAAACTGTGGTTACTGATGAAGATTGCTCTAATGGGATTGGTGGTAGTGTTATTTTCAATCAAACTGGACCTGATAATTTTGCTGACCCAGATGATGTACAAATTCGAATTAAAACGCGCGCTTTCGTTTCCCCAGGAATCGACATTTTACCTCTTTGGGGGTCAGTTCAAAGTAATACGGCTTCAATTCCATTAAGTAGCGGTATCTATGAATATGAAATAATTGATGCGAACACATTGAGTTGTCCATCAATAACAGGGTCCTTTACAATTGGAGTAGTCGGAAGTATAGCTCCCCTTGACGTCTCCAATGTTGAAGTAACCCAGGTAGGTTGCGAAAATGATATGAGTATTATTGCGTTGACTATTAACAATATTGAACCTCCATTAGATATTGATTGGTTCGAATATAAAATACCTACTAGAGCAGAAAATGGTGGTATAACCCCCACCACAGCTACTTGGGTCGAGCAAACTCAATTAGATCAAAATGCTACTGTGTCCAACCTGCCGGAAGGGATTTACCGTGCAGTAGTGTCTGACGGGCGTACTGGAAATTGTACTAATTCAATTACCATTCCTGATGTTGTGCTTCAAGAAAGTTCAATTCAGATTAAGAATTTCAAAATGACAGAAAATGAACCAGCCTTGTGTAATAATTATGGAACTAGCTATTCATCAAATGTTACGTTTAATGTCAGCGCAAATTTAAATAGAACCTTATTTTCTAATTCTTATGATATCGTACTACTTTCCGCCAAGACAGGTGTGATTGCCAACCCACCAGCATGGGATTCTGATGGTAATCCAGGCTTAGATCCACGAACAGCTTTGGAAGGATTTCTATTTAGATACTCTAACTTACCACCTGATCAATATACTTTGAGAGTTTCGGAAAGTCTTCCAGTAGGGAGTCCCCCCTCATTAGTTGCTTGTTCGGAAGTCTATTTCTTTGATATTCAAGACTACTTACCAATAACCTATATAGGGGAAACTGATTTTCAAACAGATATATGTACAGGACTTATTTTAGAAATCAATGGGTTAGCCTCGGGGGGAGTTCCACGAATTGATGAGAATGGCTTAGCTGCTTATAATTATGAATGGACGTATACTCCAAGTGACCCTAAGCTTCCCCAGAAAACATATTATACCCAAAAACTGACGAATGTACCTCCCGGAAGTTACTGTGTCAGAATAACGGATGAAAGAAATTGTTTTTATGATTCATGTGACACTTCTGCTGGAGCTAGTCCAATCACTATAACTGCTGATGATGTCGTTTTACCATTTTCGTTGACTGGTAATCTCCCCGATCCAATAGACCCATCGGTATTTGTAAAGTCTTTACCCCCAGATTGTTCAAGTGGTGGTTCAAATGGAAAAATTGGAGTAAAATTATCGGGAGGTCTAAGAGATATTAAAATCAGATGGTTTGTTGAAGATCCTACAAGTCTTAGTACTTCAGCAAATCCAGGATATAGAGCACTCCCTCCGTCGACTTATGACCAACCCAATCTTGATAATCAACCTCCTGGAAATTATAAAATAGTTATTGAAACTAAAAATCCAATTGCTTTAGCTTGTGGATCTGGATCTGTTTTCACAAACAACCCTTATTTTTATTACGAAGAAACTATTGAAATAACTCCAAATCGCGATCTATATGTTTTGGACGGACCGTTTGTAGGAACCGATCTTTGTTCTTCTAACTTCGGTACCCTAAAGATTTCTATTTTTGATAATAATAATTCAGATTTGAGTTTTTATTATAATGATATTAAAATTGATTCGCGTGATGCAGAACAAATAAATAATTATGATTGGGATATAACTATTGTAAATGCTATTGAGTCTGCTGATTTAAAAATTGTAAATGAAGATGGATGTTGGATTACTGTAACAGTCAATCGTGGTATTGGAGTACCAGAATTTACGTATACATCCCCAAACCTTGTCGCTTCATCGAATATTTTAGCACGAGAGGAAGTAACGTTTACTAATGCTTCAACTGATCCGTATAAAGAATCGGAATGGTTCTTTGGAGACAATTCTCCGTCAATTATTGTAGAGACAAAGACGACGTCTATAACTATAGTGCGTCATGCCTACGGAGCGTCTGGCACCTATTTTGCAACCCTGCGTATTGAAAATGACTTAGGATGTACAGAAGAAGTTACTAAGCCTATTAAAGTAGGGAAAGGATATAATATAATGGCACCAAATGTATTTACACCAAACAATGATGGAGTCAATGATCGATTCAGACCATTGTTTAGTGGATTCAGTAATATGACCTTCAGTGTTTACGATTACAGAGGTAATGTTATTTACAATGAATATGTTGAAGAAAAAAACTTACTGGATATTAAAGGAATTTCAATAGATGGATGGGATGGCTCTCTTGCTCCTTATTCTCCTTATTATATTTTTACTGCCTCCGGTGTATTGCTCGATGGTGATACTGTTGTTGAAGAAAGTGGAACTTTTATAATGATTAATTAATGTACTATAAAATAACTACATATTTTTGTTTATTAATCACTCTTCTTCTATGGGGTAGCCTCTATTCGCAAGAAGAATATATTGTAAACCATTCTAAATTTATGCAAAAATCCAATCCCAGTTATTTTGGATTCAATAGCTTAAATAAAGTAGGGGTTTTGTATAATACGATAAAGCTGAATGAATACGATAAGCTCGATAACAAGTATTTCTTTGGAACGATGACGTTCCAAGATCAAGGGTTTAGTCTAGGTGTTGATATCAATTCATTCAAAATTCAAACTACAGGCTTGACCACTAATCTGGCTAACATTTCTTATGTCTATAAGCTTCAATTCGATAATAACACCTATTTCTTGCCTGCAGTCACTATTGGTTTTGGAAGTTCTTCTGTTAATCCTGAGAATCTGATTTTTGAAGATCAATTAGATACCTCCACAGGTTTTATTAATTCTCAATCTATAGATAAATTAGCACCGGTAATCAGTAGTATAAATTATTTTGATTTAGGGGCCTCTTTTATATTACATACAGATAAGTATTTGGCAGGATTGACCTTTAAACATTTAAATAAACCCAATACTTCTTATAACAAAGAAATTCCTTTTGAAAAACCCATACAAATTTCTTTACAAGGCGCGTATGAGTTTGATTTGAATCCGTATGAATCACGTTACTTACCCCGATATTCTTATCTCTACGCCTACGGTTCATTTACTAAATACGGTGATGCCTTACTTATTTATCTTTCACAAGACTTTCAGTTGGGAGAATTTTCAATTGGTATAAGCGAGCAAGCTGCTTCACTAGATTCGTTTGCTCTGAATAATATCGGAGTTTCAATTGGACTCGCAGTTGAGAATTTTGACTTTGGGATTCTCTATAACCTTCCGTTCCAATCTCCTGGAATCGTATATTCTCCTAGTATTTTTGAATTATTTATCACATTTGACTTTAGTATTTATCGCCGAAATAAACGAGGTCAGTACAATCGCTTGCAGATCGATAACTACTACTAGACAACGAACTTAATCCAATTATAGTAACTCTCAAGAGGTTTTAACGATCCCGTCTTCATGATTAAATAGTATTTATTTAAGAAGATTAGACTGAAATAAAGTCACTAAAGCTGGTAGGTCAGATATTATTAATGAGATTTTTATTGATATTATTTCTGATCTGCAAGGAGCAACAATTAACAGTAGCGATTAATTCTTGTGCGTTACAAATACAACATTCCTTTTAACTGTCAGTTTTAGTGGAATTTCTACTACTCATATAGTCTTCATAATTGATTAAGATCCGTATGATTCTAGTCTCAAGTACCCCAATCAGGTACATTCTCTCTTTGAATTAGGCATAAAGTAACCAAGATGAACACATTTAGTTTAACAAGTATTGAATTGTCAGTCGGGGCTTCTGTTGAGAATTTTGATTTAGGACTTCAGTATAATATTCCAATTAAACAAATTAATCAAGTTTTTGCTCCTAGTGTTTTCCAACTCTATGTAGTCTTTGATTTCAGTATCTAGAGAAGAAATAATTGTGGGAGATACAAGCGTTTGGTTACCGATAATTATTAGTCCCTAAAAATCTTATTTGGAAAAACTACTGGGCTTTCAACTCCATTGATTCCTACTGTTGCTATTCCAAAAAAGAAATTGTCAATGACAATGCCTGCTAAGGTTGCTTCAGAAACATTTCCTACAAATCGAGAATGATCCCAAGTAGGGGAGGTGGTATCTCTCCAGTAAATACGATATCCTTTAACATCACTGCTACTCGCTTTTGTCCATCTGAATTTAGCAGAAGCTTCTACAATTCCACCAATACTTAGTTCTGTAACTGCCGGGGGAGCCCAAGCAATTAATGCTAAGTTTATAGCATTTACTGCGGTTAGTTTTTTAGCATATTCAAAATTCACTGCTTCAAGTACATCGCCATATGAAATACCATTTTCAGTTCTGATGTCTTGGTGTTGTTGTGTATAGTTTTCGTGGGCTTCCATAATCCGAATCCCTGGATATCCTGCATCGTTAAAAGGTCTGTGGTGACCTCCGCGTCCAAAACGATCCAAACGATAAATCATTTTTGGATTCATTTCGGGCATGTATTGTTTTACAGTTTTATGAATATATCGAGCGAGTTGTCTTGAAATACCATCGGCTTCACCACCATAGAAACGTCTGCTTTTTCGTTCTTGTTCTGTTTCTGTTGGAGGAACGGGTTCCGAAAATATACGAAAGGTTCTATTGTCAATAACCCCATCAACTCCTTTAATATTTCCAATCATATCATTGTTTAGGATACCAATGATTTCCCAGCCTTGTTCCTTCGCATAAGCAGCCAATCCTTTTCCTCCAAAAAGACCCTGTTCTTCTCCAGCTAATCCGATATAGATGATGCTGTTTTCAAACGAATATTTAGACAATACACGCGCTGCTTCCATAGTGCCTGCCATACCACTAGCGTTGTCATTTGCGCCTGGAGAATCGTCTGTATAGTTGTTCGGATCTGATACTCTAGAATCAATATCACCGCTCATGATGATGTATCGGTTGGGATAGCGACTTCCTTTTTGTAAAGCTAACACATTATTAATCCAAACAGGTTTTACAATCCTTCTTCCATCCGGTTTAACATAATTCTTTTGGTATTGAACCTCAATACAACCTGCGCAAGCTGATGCAATCTCTTGAAAGCTATCGAAGATCCATCTGCGGGCAGCACCAATTCCCCTTGTTTGTGAAAGGGTGTCGCTAAGCGTATGTCTGGTTCCAAAGTTTGCTAAAGTTGTAATATCAGCTTCAATTCTTTCCATCGAAATTTCGTCTATTATAGTATAAAAATCCAACTCAGTTTGTGCCTGAAGTGAAAAAGAGATTAACATTAACGTAATACTAAATGGTGAAATTGTTTTCATTGGTTTTGAAATTGATTGTACTTTGTTGTGAATTCGTATCGGTTCTCTAAATATATAAAAAAAACCTCCAGCTATAAGCTGGAGGTTTTTTTTAATAAAAACATAAAGATTATAAAATTTAGAAAGGATACTTATTCTCTTCAATTAAGGTTGCAGCAATGTTTCTTCTTAAAGCAACAACATTAGGATAGTTTTGATATTTAGTATACTGTTTTAAACCAGCGATCATTCCTTTCATTTGAGTGCCCCCGGCAAACGATACAATAGCTTCTTTTCCTTTCGAGTTGATTTTTTCTATCGCATCAAACAAATAAAGTTGTGTCATATCTATTTGATTCTTTTGAGAATCTAAACCATAGCGTTCGCAATTTTTCTCTGTTCTTAGGATTGCCGATTCAATCATATAGATCTCAATTAGGATATCAGAAAGTGCAAGAATAATTTGCTGTTCCTTATCGAATTTTGGACCAAACGTTTGAACTGCTGCTCCTGTAATCATGAGCATTGCTTTTTTAAGGTTTTGAAGCAAACTCTTTTCTTCCGCAAAAAATGCATTCGAAAGTTCTGTCTTTGGAATTCCTTCCATCAACTCCTGTCCGACTTTAGTAGCGGCAGACATCAAATCAATTTCTCCTTTAAATCCTTTTTTCAATAGCATTCCTACGCAAAGCATGCGGTTAATTTCGTTTGTACCTTCGTAAATCCGAGCGATACGAGCATCTCTCCAAGCCATTTCCATGGGTGCATCAGCCGAGAAGCCCATTCCACCGTAAATCTGAATTCCTTCGTCTGTACAGTCTTGTGCTTTTTCAGAAACCGAAACTTTGAGGATAGAACACTCAATTGCAAACTCTTCTACTCCTTTGAGTTCTGCTTCTTGATGCGATAATCCTTGTTCTAGTAATTGTGCTATTTTTTCTTCAATATCAAAAGCTGCTCGATAACTAGCCGATTCACTTACGTATGTATTTGTTGCCATTGTGGCAAGTTTTTGCTGTATCGCACCAAACTGGGCTATTGGAGTTTTAAATTGAACACGCTCTGTAGCGTATTGTGTTGCAAGAGTTGTAACTCTTCTTTGTGCTTCTAAACAGGCAGCAGCAAGTTTTATACGCCCTACATTTAAGGCATTCATACCAATCTTAAACCCATCGCCACGACCAGCCAACATATCTTCAACAGGAACTTTTGTTTCGTTAAAAAATACTTGACGAGTAGAAGAAGCTTTGATACCCAATTTATTTTCTTCCTCACCTAAAGTGATTCCGTTTTCTAAATCTTTAGGTACAATAAATCCTGTAATGTTTTTATCATCTCCAATACGTGCAAAAACAATGAAGACATGTGCAAACCCAGCGTTTGAGATCCACATTTTTTGACCCGTAATCTTGTAGTGTGTACCATCTTCTGATAATACGGCTTTTGTTTTACCTGAATTAGCATCAGATCCTGCTCCAGGCTCTGTCAGACAATATGCTCCAAACCATTCTCCAGTTGCAAGCTTACTTACATATTTTTGCTTTTGCTCTTCATTACCATAGAGGGTTATTGGCATTGTTCCTATTCCAGTATGTGCTCCAAAAGCGGTTGAAAAAGACCCATTGGCACCTGATATATAATCACAAACTAACATGGTAGAGGTAAAAGGCATACCAAGACCGTTATAAGCTTCTGGTACAGCCACACCTAAGAAACCAAGACTACCAGCTTTTGCCATGATGTCTCGTGTCAAATCATAGTCTTTTTGCTCGAAACGCTCTCTGTTTGGAACAATATCACGATCGACAAACTCTTGTACAGATTCTTTCATCATGAGCTGTTCCTCACTAAAATCTTCTGGAGTAAAAACTGTACTAGCTTCTGTTTCTTTGACTATAAAGCCACCACCTTGCGATATATTTTTAATTTCTTCCATTTGGTTTAACTTAGATTATTTAATAGTAATTAGTTCGTTGTGTTCTACTTTTGATTTGATGAATTCTGTCACTTCAAAAAAATGTCTCATTTTTTCTTCATCGATATTGTCGATAATGGAGTTGTTAAACTCGATCACTGTTTGTTTTGAAATATCTCTTTTTTCTTTTCCCTGCTCAGTTAAATATATCAAAACACCGCGTCCATCATTTGGATTGGGCTTACGCTCTATATAACCACGCTCTTCCATTGCATTCAGTATTCTGGATAAACTCGTTGGTTCCATTCCCATTTTCGGGCCTAGAGCAGTAGAAGGTGTTCCTTCCGCATCAATAGAAAGCAAGGTAAAGCCCATGGCCATGGTAGAATCATAAGCTGCGGCCTTTTCATTATACATATTGGTTATCAACTGCCAAGTTGTTTTTAATGTATATTCTATTGTTATTGGTTTCAATTGTTTCGGTTTATTTTTCAAATATATATAATTTTACTATGCACGCATAATTATGTATGCATAATTATGCGTGCATAATAAAACTTTAACAAAAAACCCCTCAAAAGAGGGGCCTAAGGTTTAAGAATAAATTTTGTCAAAGAGCTCTTTGTAGCGCTCTTTCACAACTTTACGTTTAACTTTCATAGTAGGAGTAAGATGTCCTAATTCAATACTCCACAATTCAGGAGTGAGTTCAAATCGTTTCACTTGTTCCCATTTCCCAAAAGTTGGGTTGTATTCGTCAAGGTCTTGCTGTATTGCACCGATAACCTCTAGACTGGAGCAGATTGCTTCCATTGTAGGTTCTATATTCAGATTTTGAGCCTTGATCCACGTTTGAATATGGTCAAATGCAGGTTGAATAAGTGCAGCTGGCATTTTCTGTCCTTCACCAATTACCATAATTTGCTCAATGAATAAGGATTGTTTCATTTTATTTTCAATCAACT
>Ga0209603_1000923_pt1 | contig 32866 bp, 36 predicted proteins | sample COGITO_mtgs_1206_FD_184812 | JGI IMG/M metagenome (GOLD analysis project Ga0209603, IMG submission 184812) | Pelagic marine microbial communities from North Sea - COGITO_mtgs_120607 (SPAdes) (version 2) | ecosystem: Environmental > Aquatic > Marine > Epipelagic ... | reverse complement strand
TGACAAGTTGCACAAGCCACATCAAAGTTTCCTGACAATACAGGATCCCAAAATAGCTTTTTACCTAAGTCTACTTTATCAGGTGTGGTTGGATTATCGATTGGATCTATTACTTGATCTGGCAATACACCTATTAGTTCGTCAAGCTCTTCAATAGTTATAGGTACCAGAACACCTTCATCAGGCGTACAAGAGATTACTATAGTTATCAAAAAAATAAAAGCTACTTTGTTTAACTGCATTTATTTAACTGCATTTATTTAATATTACACCTGTGTAAACGAACAACCTCATTTATTATTTTGTATTTAATAAAAAATATCCCAAAAAATAATTAATTACTCTTGAAAATAATTCGTGACAAAATCTTATAAAAGTACGAACATTGAAGAAAGTTTAATTGTTGTTTTAATGACTAATTTTTAATTAATTATTAAAAATTATCATCAATCAATTATTCTTTTTCAAATTTTCCTCTACAATAAATGTAAGTGGTAAGCTATAACTTACACCAATAGCTATTCCTCTTTGTCTTGCAGGCTTCATTTTAGGTAACATTTTCATAACCCTCACAAACTCTTTTTCAATCTCAGGGTGTGGCGCTCTTTTTACTTTAATATATTCTACATTTCCTTTGTTATTAATCTTAAAAGCAATATTAACTTTTTTCTTACCTGCATACAATCCTAATTCATTTAATAGATTAAAATTAAATTTTGCAGAAATATGCTCACCAACCATTTTACTGAAACATGATTTCAATTCTGCTTTACGCCCTTTACAACCTGGAAATACCGGCAGTTCTTCAACAACCATTAAAGGTACGTATTGTTCTAATGTCTCTTCACTTTCATCAAAAATAATCTCTTCACTTTCATCGGTTTTTGAACTCTCGACAATCGTTGGAGACTCTTGAATCTGTTTTAAATTTTCTTCAAATTCTTGTTTTAGTGATTTTTTAGATTCTATACGTCTTCTAATTTCGTAGTCTTTAAAATCAGAAAAGGACATTATATCATTATCAGAACAGTCATATGTTTTTTTAAATTTTTTTTCTGTCATATGAATTTGAGCTTCAATTAGATATATCCTTTCGCTTATCTCTGTAGATTCCAAAATAAAAAAATCACTACTATCAATACTTTTTATATCGTCATCCTTAATGTATTTTTTGTAATCGCTCATGCTGACCAACGGATTAATTGGAGAATGAATTTTCTCAAAATCTTTCAAAGAGATTATATCAAAATCATCAGAATAGTCAAGTTCTTTTGTTATTATTTTTTGCGTCTTATAGTTAAGAGCATTAATTTGATATATCCTTTCGCTTAACTCTGTAAATTCCTGAAGGGAAAAGCCTATATTTTCAGTAAAACGCATAGCCTTTATAGAATCATGAGTATAAATGTAATTTTTATAATCACTCTTGCTCACCAAAGGATTTATTGGAGAATTAATTTCTTTTGTTTTATCATCATATATTTCTTCTTGAGAATACATGTAAACAGATGAAATGATAAAATATATTAAAATTATTTTCTTCATATGTGTTCAATTAATTTTGAATGAAATTTAAAAAATCATAATAAATATAACCTGTTTTATTGCCTTTTTTTATTCTCGCCCAGGTTTTTTTATTGGACAAGTCGATGTCTGATGTCGGAATGGAGGCTAATATGTATTTCCCATTTCCTACTTCAATATTTACTACTAGAGCATAATCTCCATCTGGACCATCAATTTCTACAACTTTATGTTTATTAAAATTATATTTTTGTCCTTTAAAATCAACTACAATTTTCTTATTTAACATACCATTATTTATATTATTTGACTCAATTGATATGGAATCTACAAAAATAACTTTTTCCTCAAATTTTAAAGTTCCAATAATGTTATCAGAAATCTCTGGACTAGACCTGAAATTTAAATTATCAATATTGATTAGTGCTATTTTTGAAATATTGTTTCTTGATTCTTCTATGTCATTCAATTCATTAACGTAAGGTGATTTTTTATTTTCAATATTTAGAGACTCTTCTAGATTATCTTTTTTGACAAGTTCAAAGTCACCTTGAGTACCTTTAAATTTATAATTACCTGTTTGTTTAATATTTAATTCACCCGCAGGAAAAACTACAATTTTACCATAGTTGGCTGGCACAACATCAAATGAGGTATAATCACAGGCGTTACTTGGATTTTCTTGTTCAAATTCAGGTTGATACATTAACACGTCAAAGCGATCACCATTGTTAGCGTTTTTGATCCATTCAACATTTTTTTCAGACCAGTAACCAGGTGAACCCAAGTCAAGATTAGCATCTCTCCACTCAGCCCCCCAACAATTCTTCGCATAGTATTCATAAGAAATCCTAAATGAAGCATTACTCTTATACCCTTCAGTATAAGTTAGTGGTACATTTTTAAAGAGTACATATGATTCTGCAGTCATTGATTTATCTCCATACTTGTCTTTTAGTGAAATCAGATTTGTATAGTCATCAATCTTTTCATTCCATTCTCTCCAGGGATCATCACAAACTTCACATTTTGACTGATCCCAAACTTGAACTAATCGATAAGGAATATTTTCTTCTTTCTTTTTTGAATTTTTACCACAAGAAACTATTAGCGTAATTGCAACTTGAATGAATAATATTTTTTTCATAATTAATAAATTAAGTAAATATAATAATTAATAAAAAAAAAACAATCTAAGACAAGCAATTTTACATAGTTTTTAAAAACGAATACTATAAAAATAACGGAGAACCGATTCCAATGAATCAATTCTCCGATTTAGTGACCTTGACAGGATTCAAACCTGTAACCTCTTGATCCGTAATCACGCGTTACACTAAATAACAATTCTAAAATCTTATTTTTTACACCTCAATAACCTCTATTAACTTCTTGTATTACTTCTTACACCAAAACCGTACTTTTTATAATTGGGTGCACGTATGGGTGCGCGTAAAATTATTATTAGCTTACCTCACAGACAATTCACTAATTTCTTCGATTGTTAATAAGTTTCATTCAAATTCCTACAAATTTTTTAAGTCCAGCTTATATATAAGTAAGCAGTTAGCAATAGGGTGTAAATCCCTTTAACTATCGGTATATCCAAACCAGACTATATGAGACAGACAAACACAGAAGAATACGCAAATGGAGTAGCACAAATGAGTAACTGGAAAAGCACAGTAACTATAAGACCAAGCTACAAGCTAAAAGCACATACAAGTGACAAGCTAATAGAGAGAATATCTAAGAGACTAAGAACAAGAGTGTTTTATACTATGGAGAAAGACTGGAATGATGAGATGTATCACCTACAACCTATTGTTAGACAAGAATGTAGCAAACAAACAGTTAAGCCAAGCAAGTGGATTAAACCTGAAAGCTATTAAATACAATGAACCTATAAAGAGTAAGCAAGCTATAAGTGGCTACATAGTGAAACACCTTAACAATAATCATTCACATCATAATTTATTTTAACAATGGAACAATTTGAAACAGTATCAATTCAGTTCACAAAGAACGATAAAGACAAGCTTCTAGATAAAGCTAAACAAAACAGACTAAAGCTCTCGAGTTATTTGAGATATATCATAACAAAGAACCTTAGCGATGACTAAAGATTGATTAATCAAAGTTTTTCAAAGATTTGATTTACGACTAAACAAGTGGATTATTAATCCTGTAAACTTCCGTTAGTGTGTGAATAAAATATTATCACTAAAAGCAGTTTTTCTAACCGCTTCGCCTGTCTCGGTATTTAACCCATATATATAATAAGTTCCGTTAAGATTAAATACAGGGCTAATGCGATATTTATTATATGTATTTACTGTTTGAGGGTTATTATTGTTGTCGTTGTCGGAAGCTGCTTCATCAGCAGCTGCACAAGTAAAAAATATTAGAGATAGGATACCAAGACCTGCGAAAACGTTTTTAAGATAATTTGGAAGTTTCATAATATAAAGTTTTAAAGATTAGAACATAAATATAACGATAAATAACGTATTCTAATGGGTTTTAATTCAGAGACAGCAAGCGAAGCAGGCAAGACAAGCAAAAGAGGAAAATCATTAAGCATAGACCTCCGTAGTGACCTTAAAATGCTTATTACACACATACTAAAGGACATAGATTATAATAGTCTATCAAACACTCAGAAACTAAAGCTTTTAGATATCGCTTTGAAGCATACTTTACCTAAGTTATCTATAGAGAAACAAATAACTGAAGAAGTACCAAAGGACATACAAATTACATTTGTAGATAGTAACGGAAATGAAAAGGTAAACAGAAAAAGTTTAGACAACTTTAAGTTCAAAGATTTAGCTGGGTAGATACAATAAACAGACAATGGAAGCTATTTAGTAGAAGCTACTAACTTGCTATTACCAATAACTAAAGTTGTTAGTATTTGATTAAGGTGTACAGTATGTGAAGTTAGTTGCAAGCAGCTTGAATTAATTGAGAAGCATCACTACCCAAACTTTGAACTTTCCTTGCGTCTTGACAAGCTCCATTTAAGTCATTATTATAATATTTTGAAACACCTCTGTTGTAATAAGCATCAGCAAAATTAGGGTTAATCTCTATTGCTTTTGTGTAGTCAACTATAGCTCCGCTGTAGTCTTTTAAATTACGTTTGAAATACCTCTGTTGTAATAAGCACCAGCATCATTAGGGTCAAGCTCTATCGCTTTAGTATAGTCACTAATAGCTCCGTTGTAGTCTTTTGCATCATCTTTTTGATTACCACTATTAACGTATTCCTCAGCTGTCTGCCCAAAAGAGCTAAAAGAAATAAGTAAAGCGAGTGTAAATAATATATTTTTCATTTAGTTAGTTTTTGATTAGAGATTCTTATTGAGTGGCTTGTTTTACCAATCATCTTTAGCCCTTTTAACAAAATCATCTATGCTTTTGAATGTTGAATTGATTGAATATTCCCATTCTTTTCTGCTTTTTCAGTTAGTATTTTATCAATGTGTTGTGAAATTAGGCTGAGGTAGGAGTTAATCTTCTATTAGTTCTCCGTCTTTGTAATTCTTGATTTCTTTTATTTCTCCACTTTTATAATATTCTATATATTCTCCTTGTACTTTCCCATCTACCCATTTTGATTTCTTTTGAACCTCTCCACTTTTAAAATACCAAAAATGTTCTCCTTGTAATTTCCCATCTATATAGTTTCCTTTCTTCTTAACCTCTCCACTTGCATAATAAGTCATTGATTCTCCTTGTTTTTTTCCATCTACATAGTTTACTTTAGACATAACCTCTCCACTTTTAAAATACAAAGAGTATTCTCCTTGAAATTTCCCATTCACATAGTTTTTTTTACTTACAACCTCTCCACTTTGAGAATAAGTTATTGATTCTCCTTGTCTTTTTCCATATACATAGTTTGTTTTAATAAAAGGCTCTCCACTTTCACGATAAATTATTGATTCTCCTTGTTTTTTTCCATCTACATAGTTTACTTTAGACATAACCTCTCCACTTTCATAATACCATATAAATTCTCCTTGTAATTTATCATCTACATAGTTTCCTTTCTTTTCAACCGCTCCACTTTCATAATAATCTATAACTAAACCTTGTTTAATATCATCTTGCCCAAAAGAAATAAAAGAAATAAGTAATGCGAGTGTGTAAAGTATGTTGTTCAGTGGTAATTTTATCATTGTATCAAGTCATTTAAAAGTTAAGGTATAATTCAAAAATACAAAAAAAAAGAACTAAGCTTTAAAACTCCTCTTTAAAAGCATCGGAACATACCTCTCGTATGGTGGTAGCATAGTACATATTCGACTGTCTATTTCATTGAATTTAGTTTCGATTATATTGACTAAGGCTTCAACCTCAAACGCTTTTAAAACCCCTATATGAGCTTCATTAACTGCTTCTTCAAGTACACTCAAATCGTCATAGTATTGAAGCATTGACATATTCTTGTGACCTAACAGAATTTGCCTTGTGTCAGCATCTGTTTTAAGCTTCATAGCGTGTGAACTAAAACTCTTCCGAGCATTCTTAAACGAAAGACCTAAAAGCTTTTTACATTGCTTGCTATATACGTCCCAAACGTTTTTATGAAGCTCACTTTTGTCTGTATCATAATCAAAAATACTAAGGTTGTCGTCAAACGCTCCTAAGACCTCTACCCTATTGTAATGTGTCAGAATAACAGAAAGCTTGAGCCAAATAAACAGCTTGTGTGTTTGCTGGTCTATTCTAATAATCATTGGTGCATTGCTTCTATTTCGATTCTTACTTCGATTATGAACAAGGAAATTTTCGCCAGATTTCTGGAGTTTGAATATGCCATCTTTAATAACGCCCTCGTTTAGAGAATCAAATTCAGTATTTGAATCAGATTTATCATCTCTTAAATTGAATTTCTTGATTTGAACAATATCAGCTGGATACATTCCCCGAGTAGCAAACATCAGCAAATAAAATCCCAGCGATTGAATCTGATATATTGTTTTGCACTTTTCAAGAGCATTAACGAACATCTCAACGGTACAAGTTTCAATCTTATCATTATACGGCTTCGGCATTCTAAGGCTCTTATTTAGAGTGAATTTCTCAAACGTGTATTGATTCAAATAGGCATCATTGAGTATCGCTCGAATCTTGGAAAAATATGAGTTTATTGAATTATTAGAAGCCCCGCTTTTAATGGCTTCACGTTTAAATTTATCTAATAACGGATAGCTTGAGAACTCGTTAAATGAGACTGGTCTTTCTTTACTGAAACCAAGATGTTTTTTAAATGCACTAAGTGTATACGCGTAGCTTAAATATGTGGGTCGAGTTTTAGACTCTTGCAGTACTTGTTTAATATAATCATCTACACTATTAATGTTTGATTTACCACTTAGGTGATTCACTACTTGCGAGATTGTATAAAGTCCAGCATCGTATTTAGTTTCACAAGTGGTCTTGATTTCTTTTAACTGCTTTAACCTCTCATTAATTATCTCGTGATTGGCGTGCCTTGATTTAGCTCTAAAATTTTTAAGGTCAAATTGTTTAGCTGAAACATCTAAGCCAACATAAACCTTTTTTCTTATTTGTCCGACCCTCCCACTCTTGCCTAGTGAAGCATAGAAATAAATAGATTGTAGTCCAGACTTTTTAACGTTAGAATCGAGTTTTAGAGAGATAATCATAACCCAATATACTAAAAAAATTGAATAGGTGCGCGTGTGGGTGCACGTATAAAACAAAAAAAGGAACTACATTTCTGTAATTCCCTTTGTGACCTTGACAGGATTCAAACCTGTAACCTCTTGAGCCGTAATCAAGTGCACTATTCAGTTATGCACCTCTACTCTACCTCTTAAATACATCAATACTATTGAGCTTTATACGCTAATTGTCGTTAAAATTGACGTTGAACCAGTCGTAAAATATGACGTAATATTAGTAGTATGATAGGAGTGTATTTACAAACCTCAGTAAACAAGAATAAAGAGCATAGCCTTTATGTAAGGGTCAGAGCTAAAGGAATAAACATCTCTATTCCACTTAAATTCGCAGTACAGAAGAAACACTTTAATACTAAACGTAAGCGAGTAAGGAGCTCACATCCTTTAAGTATTCCTTTCAATAAGCGCATAGATGAGGTCTCCGCAAAGATTTATGAATCACTGCAGCTATATAGAGCTGATATAATCACTCTAGAGGAATTCAACAGTAGGCTATCTAAGAGGACAGAGAAGTCTATACCGCACTTAATGAGTATTTATAAGAATGAAAAGAAGCCTAACACTTATAGCATCTACCAATACAGCATAACAGCTTATGAGAGAGCTTTAAATAAGTCTATTATATTCAGTGATATATCTCATTCTAGTATTACTAAGGCTATTAGTAAATGGAAGACAGAGGGATTGAGTCCAACATCAATGAATACGTATATCAGGCATTTAGGTATATTAAAGAATGATGCTTACAAAAGAGATTATTGCAGTACTCCCTTTACTAGACAGAACGCTTACAATCAAAGAGTAGAACGCCTAGAGATTAAGTCTATAACGTCAGAGCAATTCAAGGAGGCTATGAGCAGAGTGAAATCAGAAAATGAACGCAAGGCTCTTATACTATACTTACTATCGTTAATGACTAGGGGAATGTATTTCACAGACTTCCAGAATATGCAACCTCAGCGAGATGTATTCACACACTTCAGACATAAGACTAAGAATGAAATGCAGATAGACGGCTTAGACGGATTAATTACTGCTCTATATGACACCATAAAGGATGAGGTTTATCAATTACCTAAGTACGCTAAGATTATCAAAAGACTCCTAGGAGTACCCTTTAAAACGGCTCGTAAGACTTATGACTCCTATGCTTTACTAAACAATGTAGACTTCCAAATAAGAATCCATTTACTTGGTCAAAGAGACCAGAGTATTAAGCGTCACTATACTAATTTCGAAATGAATGCTATTAAGCAAAAGATAAGGGATTCTAACACACTGATACTAGACTCATTCAATGCCAAGGAGTATGCCAAGGAGCTGATATGTCTAAATTACTAATATTCAAATGAAGGACTTATAGAACAGCCTTTGTTCTTAGATTTAAACGAAGAGGATTAAAGATTTTTAATCCCTAACAAAACGCACTGAAAAGCCGTTCTGCTTGCTTTAGTCGTTCCTGTTGAGATTATTTAGTAAAAGGAAAACCCCTCCTAAATTAATAGTAAGGGTGTTTAACGTATTTTTAAATGGGTTAGCTTTTAATAAAACATTCTTATTGAGTAGCTTTTTACCAATCATCGACAGTTGATTTAACATCTTCTAATGATTTAATATCTTCCAATAAGTAACCTTTAATATTATTAATTGTATTGTTAAAATAAACTTCAATATCTTTTTTAGTTTTTGGTTTTTTTAACTTAGTTTTCTTTTTATTATAAATAGCAAACCCAGAGAAAGCCCCCCCACTAAACAACACTTCATATCCAGCATCATTATAAATACTTAAACTGACAACCTCAAACTTTACCTTATCGTTCCTAAATGAAATTTCAATAGAAAATCTCGCATCGTTAGTGTCCTTTGATATTCCATTTTTTGTAATTAAAAAATCAGAAATAAAAGTGTCAAATTTTAAATATTCAAAAGAAATATTTGCTTTAATAGCTTCCTTTGGATTATTATAAGTCTTATTTATGTATTTAAGCACATTGTTATAATTCTGTTCAGCAGTTTTATCTGGTGTATTTATAACCACATAGGATTTATCATTATTGGAAGCATCTCTTAACCCATCTGGTGTAACAGTTAACTCTTGTGAAAACAAACTTATTGAAAATAGTAATGTTAAAGTAAATAGTAATTTCTTCATTGATATTAGGATTGAATTGTAACACTAACATACAAAAATCTTGATTAAACCTGCCAATAGTCATTATTTTAGCCATTTAAAATAAGCCCTAATTTTAATTCTTGCTGTTTGTTTAGATAATTTTTTTCTACGTATTAAACTAAATGTTTTTTTGCGTCTTTGAGGACTTCAAAAAACCACTACTGGTATAATTCAAAATTAAATGTTTAGTTAACTTATTCAAACCATCAGTAACTTTAGTTGCGTACTTCATCATCATTTTTTTCACCTTACCCTTGCTTGTATGTGTTTTGGCATAAGTGCAATATGGAATAACACTTGTTCCAGATGCCATTAAACTTAAAACTTCCACCTTAATTTTATCTTGTTTAAATTCAAATTAAAGAGTGTGTAATGTTGGAATCATTACCAGAGACAGCCTGAAGGACAAATAAAATCACCTCTTTCAGAAATTCTCAGATTTAAATTTTCTTGATTAGATATATTATAAGGCAATGACGACAAGTTGTTAATTTCGTAAGCTCCTAAATTTAAATATATAATAGATATAGAATCTCCATTTCTATTAATTGCAAAGAGTTGACCATCAAATGTTCTTTCCCATATTATAACATCTTCTGTTTCAAATACTATTATTCCTTCACCACTATTTTCTTCAAAGTAACATTGAGACGTATTAATATCGTTACCACAGTCATAAGGGTAATTTTTAAATGTGGTAAAATTCCATCCAACACCAGAGTTGTTATTTAGTGTAAATTTAACAAACTGTTCAGTCATAAATTCGTCTCCACACGGTATGGGTGGGAATATCATTATAGTTACGCATTCTTCATATTCCGATGAAAAAATATTTGAATTTAAATATTCTCTAAATTCATTATTGTCATCAGAACTATCATCACTTGAACAAGCGAAGATGAATAAAGCGGAGAGTAAGAGTAGTTTTTTCATACTCAAATATAAGAAAAGTAAGTTTAACCTACTTAAGAGGATTAGAAATAGTTGAGTTGAAAGAAGATGATATGCCTATGGTTTAGGTTGTTTGTTCATCTTCTCCAAAAATGGTAAAAAAACAAACAAGAATATTATACAACAAATAGGCGTAATGATAAATGCTTCAACTAGACCCCAATCATCACTTCCTTGAAATAATCTAACTATTCCAAAAATAATTGAAGACGTTGCAACTAATAATGTAATTCTACTTAAAGGTTTTACTATTTTTTTATAATCCATACCTCAAATTTACAACATTTAGTTTTTACTTAAACTATCTGAAGAAGACAGCTATGGTTTAGTTGCAGTCAGAATTTAATCTAAATAAGCTAGATTCGGTGAGTTCAAAAATTACTTCCCCACCATCACATTCAAATGTAATAGGAGTAACTAATTCATTACCAAAATTTAAATCAACCGTTAGGATATCATTGTCATATGTATAGTTAAGAGGGTTGGGGATATGATTTCCATCATTTGCCTCGTATGAATTATATAATGAATTACAATCTCCTTCAACACAGTAGTAAGTGTAACGTAGTCCATCTTCATAGAGATACATTGTATTTCCTTCTGGAACACTACCTTCTACAACCCATTTACCTTCTATTGAATAATATGGTGCTGGCAAATTTTCACCGTCACCGTCATCGTTACAACCAATTACAAAAAGAGCAAAGAATAATGGTAATAATAATTTTTTCATAGTAATGATTTTAATGTTATTTATTTTTAAAACCCCAATCTACAATAATTTTAAAAGAAGAAGAAGAAGAAGATATGCCTATGGTTTAGTAATTAGTGCTTATTTACTTAAATTTAATATTCTAAATGCACCTTTAATCACCAAAATAAAAACAATTGTTCCGACAAACAAATCAGGTTTATTTGAATTTAACAAATTCACTAAAATCCCAGCTATGATAACGCCTAAATTTATTATGACGTCATTTGATGTAAAAATCATACTCGCTTTTATATGTGCTTGTTCTTTGCTTTTTGACTTTTGTAAAATGTAAAGACAAATTCCGTTCGCTATCAGTGCGAAAATTGAGATGATAATCATTGTTGAAAAATCGGGTATTCTATCATCCCCTATAAATCTTCTTAATACTTCTATAAATCCGACAATTGCTAATGCAATTTGAAAATATCCCGCAAGTTTTGCTATTTGTTTTTTCTTAATAGAGGTTCTTCCTACCGCAAACAAACTAATTCCATAAACAAAACTGTCAGCGAGCATATCTAAACTATCGGCAATAAGTCCGATTGACTTTGAGATAACTCCCGTTGTCATTTCGATTATGAAAAACGCAAAATTTATAGTGAGCACAGACCAAAGTAGTTTCTTTTGGTTCGTGTTTTCTTTGAATTCGGTTTGTTCGGTTTGTTGGGAAGAAATTTTATTTCCGCCTAAATTTAATTCAATAATAGACTTTTCGATTTGGTCAATTTCTTCACAGTGAAAAACAGTCAATTTTCGGTTGGGAATGTCAAATTCTAAATTTTCAATACCTGAAATTCCATCCAACTTCACCCGGATTAAATTTTCTTCAGATGGACAGTCCATTTTAGCAATTTCAAATATTGTTTTTTTCACAACTCAAATATAAGAAATGTATGTTTAAGCTAAAGAAGCTTAGAATCTAAAACACTTAAGAATTAGACAAAACACACAGCATAAAAAGAGTTTGATTAATCAAGTTTTTTCAATTAGGCTAATGATTTAAGAAAGACCTAATTTTATTTCTAGTTGTTTGTTTAGCTGATTTTTTTCTACGTATTAAGCTAAATGTTTTTTTGCGTCTTTGAGGACTTCAAAAAACCACTACTGGTATAATTCAAAATTAAATGATTAGTTAATTGATATTATACTGAATTCTTAATATGCAAATGAAATAATAGTTCTTAATATGCTAGTCCACTTAAAGTTCATAATTTTATTTTAATTTAGTGTCCTAACATATCATATGTAGTGCAGTTTTATGAAACAATATACTATTAAGGGATTTGCTGATTTACTTATAACCTCAACACAGTTTAATAATCAAAAAACAAGAGATAAAAAACTGTTATTACTTGACAGGTGTAATTGGCTTATATCTTCTATTATAAGGTTACACATAAAACTAAATGAACCATATGGTAAATACCTTAATCTGCAATCACAAATATTAAAGAAATATATAGGCGATAGGACATATAAAGATATTCAATTATGTTTGATTGGATTAGGCATCATAATAGAAAACCCTAAATATTCAACAAGTAAATTCTCAAAATCATTTGCTTTATCTCCAAAAGCAATTAAGTTAGGCATCAAAAATACTATTGTATATTCTAAAAAGTTTAACACAAAATTAAATGCTTTAAAAGAAGTTAATTATGAAGACACTTTTTCAAATCCTGTATTAAGGAAAATATTAGTTAATACATCAAAGTTATTAGTTGTAGAAGAACCACAGTATTATGCATCGCAAATATTACCAAGTTCAATATATGTTGACCCTAAAAATGTGCAAATAGACATCTCTGAACCCGTAAACCAATTTAGAGTTGACCGATATGATGCGTTTTACAATTCCTTTTATGCACTTAACAAGGTTACAGACCCAAAAGTATTATTTAACTCATCCATCAATTATACACCTACCATTTCTAAATCTGGTAGAATATATCACGTGATATCCTCAATGCCAAAACTAATTAGAGAAAGCATCAGAACCAAGTCTAATGAGTTAATTTGGGAAGTAGATATGTGTTCAGCTCAACCTTCAATTATCTTTTTAGAATGGTTAAAATACGTTCAGGCAAATAACATCAAACACGTTGAAAAGGAATACAACCATTGCCTTAAACTTCTTTTAAGTGGAGGTATCTATGTGTATGTTCAAGAGAACTCGGAATTCTATAAAGGTTTAAGTTATGAGAAACTTAAAAAGAGTATTCTATCAGCAATTAATGCAGAAAATAAACCAACTCAACCAAATAAAGAATTAAGTAGGTTATTCCCTAATGTAATGATGTGGGTTAATGCAATTAAAAAGAACTCGGGATACAAGAAAGTGAGTTTTCTAGGACAAAGTGCAGAAGCTGATATATTTATTGAGGTGTATAAAAAAATACCAAATGATAAATTTGCATTAATCATACACGATTGTATTTTAACTACTGAAAAGGATATTTTGCTTGTAAAAAACCTATTAAAAGATAGAGTTCGTAAACTATTTAGTGATGTAATACTAGAACATCATAATTTAGACAAACTGTTTAAAACAAGTTTAGTTTCAATACCAGACAATATGCTTGAAAAAACTCAAAGGAATGCATACTTTAAAAAATGCTTTGAGGAAGGTGTTGTTGATTGAGCCCATAAGAAACAATTAGCTCAGTAGCTTTGGAACAAAGCACCTCATTTAAGTATCTCAATTAGCAGTAAGTTGTTTAAGTCCTAAGTGCTAAGTATTTAGTATATTTGATTATAGCTATAAGGCAGTATTTGTCGTAGTATTTGACGTAGTGTAAACAAAAAAAGGAACTACATTTCTGTAATTCCCTTTGTGACCTTGACAGGATTCAAACCTGTAACCTCTTGAGCCGTAATCAAGTGCACTATTCAGTTATGCTACAAGGCCATTTTGAGGGTGCAAATATAAGGTAATAATCTTTTTATCAAAAGAATATAGCATCAATTTCAAAAAACTTACTTTTGTCTGTATACAATAATAATATTCTGTCATGAAAATCGAACAAATCTACACAAGCTGTTTGGCTCAAGGCGCCTACTATATCGAATCTAATGGAGAGGTTGCCATTATAGACCCCTTAAGAGAAACTCAACAATATGTAGATAAAGCAAAGGCTAACAATGCTGTGATTAAGTTTGTTTTTGAAACACATATTCATGCTGATTTTGTATCCGGACATTTAGATTTAGCAAAAAAAACTGGCGCGACCATTGTGTATGGTCCTAACGCAAACACTGTTTTTGATTGTTATAATGCATCCGACAATGAAGAATTTAAAATTGGAAACATCACATTAAAAGCATTGCATACCCCTGGGCATACGTTAGAGTCTGTAACTTATTTACTCATTGATAAAAACGGCAAAAATCATGCTATATTCACGGGTGACACACTGTTTCTTGGCGATGTAGGAAGACCAGACTTAGCTATTAAGTCTGACCTTACAGAAAAAGATTTGGCGGGAATGCTATTCAAATCTTTACGCACCAAAATTATGCCCTTAGACGATTCTATAGTTGTATACCCTGCTCACGGAGCAGGATCCGCTTGTGGAAAAAATTTGAGTAAGGAAACAGTAGGCACAGTAGGGAATCAAAAAAAAACCAACTACGCCTTGCGTGCAAACATGACTAAAGACGAGTTTGTAAAAGAAGTCTTAAATGGGATCGGCAAAGCGCCTCAATATTTTTCCAAAAACGCAAAATTGAATCAATCGGGATATTCTGAATTAGAGGAAGTCCTAAAAAAAGGTAACATCCCCCTTTCAGTATCTGAATTTGAATCTCATGCAGTAAAAGAAAATATTCTTGTATTGGATGTTCGGACCCAAAAAGACTTCATAGATAGTCATATTCCCGGTTCTCTTTTCATTGGACTTAATGGCGGATTTGCGCCTTGGGTAGGCGCGCTAATAAGTGACATCAAACAACCTATACTTTTGGTAGTTCCTGAAGGCAAATCCGAAGAGGCTGTTACACGCTTAGCTCGTGTTGGGTATGACTACGCTCTTGGGTATCTAGAAGGCGGTATGGAAGCTTGGATCGCTGCAGGAAAAATAAGTGACAAACTAACCTCTATCTCTTCATTAGAGTTTGAGCAACGTACTAAAAAACAAACGCTTTCAGTTTTGGATGTTCGAAAGAAAGGGGAATATGATACCATGCATTTAAAGCTAGACGGCTTGCAACACTTATCTTTAGACCAAATTAATCATAGATTAGATCAGATAGACACACAGAAAACGTATTATATTCATTGTGCAGGAGGGTATCGTTCTGTGATTGCGGCATCGATCCTAAAAGCAAATAGATTTCATAATGTGATTGATATTGCTGGTGGATTTGCAGCTATCAAAAAAACCGAATTAAGTTTATCAGAATCTATATGCCCGTCAACACTATAGTATTGAAAATGGAACAAATAAATTGCACTTAAAAGCAATTTCGATCAATCTTCCCAAGATGAAGTAGTGAAATTAAAATAGTTAACCCTTAAGTGATTTCAGCACTCAACCCAAGCTGTAACAACTTACTACACAAAGGATCTAGCTCATCGTACACACCCGTTTTTACTGTACATTTACCCTTGTAATGAACTAGAAGTGCACATTGCTCGGCCTGCTCATGAGAATGACTACAAATAGCAACTAGTGAATCGATTACATGATCAAAAGTATTTACATCATCATTAAAAAGAACGATTTCATTTAAGTGCCCATCTTCAGTTAATGTATCAAACTGTTCACTGATTTTTTCTTTTGTACTCATAATTAATTCACGAATTTTAAAGCTACCCAATTGTTTCGAGTACGTTTTGTTTCGAGCTTAAGACCTAATTTTTGACAACTTGCTTCAATAAGCGCGCAGTCGGAATTATAAAACCCACTTAAAAATAGGGAAGAATTTTTATTTAAACAAGCTACATAAGTACTTAAGTCATTTAATAATATATTCCGATTGATATTTGCTATAATTACATCATATTGTTTGCCTTCAAGTAAAGAGGCATCTCCTTCTAAAACAATAATCTGATTACAATCATTTCTGGAGATGTTTTCTAAACTATTTAAATAGCACCAGTTGTCGATATCTATCGCTTCTACTTTTGGAGCTCCTTTTTTCATAGCCAAAATAGCGAGAATTCCGGTACCACATCCCATGTCTAAAACAGACTTATTGGTGAAATCAGATGCTAAAATATGCTCAATCATCATATGTGTTGTTTCATGATGACCAGTCCCAAAACTCATTTTGGGTTCGATTATAATATCATATTTAACTTCAAAAGGATCGTGAAATGGGGCACGAATAGCACATTGATCTCCGACCACTATAGGGTTAAAGTTTTTTTCCCACTCTGCATTCCAATTAGTTTGCGCAATGGTCTCAAAGGTAAAAGTAATTTTAAATTCTTCAGAACTTAAAATATAAATTGACTCTAAAATAGACTCTGAATGCCCCCCCTCTTGAATGTAAGCAATAACCCCATCAGGCGTTTCTACGAAACTTTCAAAACCCGCATAACCTAACTCCGCGATTAAAATTTCGGTACCTGGCTGAACGGGTTCAACTTTAAAAGTATATCCGATGTAGATAGAGTCTGCCAAATTTAAAATGCGTTTATGATGGCTGTAAATTGAGTCACATCCAATGCAGCTCCTCCAATTAATCCTCCATCAACATCTGCTTTTGAAAAAATCTCTTTTGCATTTGCTGGTTTTACACTTCCTCCATAAAGAATTGAGACCTCAGCTGCTAAACCTGAAGAGTATTTATTTGCAATCGTTTGACGTATAAAATTATGCATATCCTGTGCTTGTTCTGGCGAAGCTGTTTCTCCAGTTCCAATGGCCCATACTGGCTCATAAGCTAAGACAATTTGTTCCCAAGCTGAAGCTGGTAAATGGAATAATGCATTCTTAATTTGACCTTCCACGATTGCTTCCTCATTTCCAGATTTACGATCAGCTAATTCCTCACCAAAGCAAAAAATAACACGTATGTTGTGCTGTAACGCAGCATCTACTTTTTTTGCTAAAAGTGCATCTGTTTCACCAAAATAAGCACGACGCTCACTGTGTCCTAAGATGACTGTCTGAACACCAACACCTTTAAGCATCGCCGCACTCACCTCTCCTGTGTAGGCACCATTTTCAGCATAATGCATGTTTTGAGCCGCAACAGTAATCTGGCTTCCTTTTAGTGAGTTTGAAGAGGATAACAGACTTGTAAAAGGAGGTGCTATGATAACCTCTGTTTGTGAATGGGTGTGCTGCTCTAAAAGTTTAGAAACTAAAAGTTCTGAATCGACATAGTCGTTATTCATTTTCCAATTTCCTGCTACAATTTGTTTTCTCATTTTAAATTATTTAAAAGTTTTTTATCGGTTGTTTCAATTGCGTTAAATACCTTAATCTCTCCATCTTTGTCAATAATCAAGTAACGTGGAATCCAATCTAATCCTAAAAACGTGCCCAAAGCTCCTTTCCAGCCAGATTGCATGAAGTAATGTTCCCCTGAGATCTTTAATCGATCGATTCCCTTTTTCCAAGCAACTTGAGACTTGTCCAGTGACAAGAAAACAAAGTCAATTTCTTGGTGTGTTTCCTGTAGTTTTTTTACTCCAGGTAAGCCTTTTAGACAATCTTTACACCAAGAGGCCCATACGTCCACAAAAACGGCACTTCCTTTGTGTTTTTCTAAAATGGATTTGAATGACACTGAATCTCCTTGCAAATTAATTAACTTATCATTTAACGCTTCTAATGAAAACTGAGTTTCATTTCTGTTTTGACAACTCAAAACTGTAGTAATAAAAAGAGTAAATACTAGAATATGTTTCATATTTTAATTTTTATTAAGCGTTAATTTTAATTTTTGGATCCAAATACGTGTAAATAATATCAACTAAAATGTTTATGATTACAAAAGTAAGGGCAATTATTAAAACAGCCCCCATAATTACTGGCAAATCTAGGGTATTTAATGCATTTACGATTTCCTTTCCTAATCCGTTCCACGAAAATATATATTCCACAAAAACAGCACCTGCCAGTAAAGACGCAAACCAACCCGAAATAGCTGTAACTACTGGGTTTAAGGCATTTTTCATGGCATGCTTTGTGATCACTTGAAACGGAGTCAATCCTTTGGCTCTTGCCGTGCGTATATAGTCTTGATTAAAAACTTCTAACAAGGAGTTACGCATCAATTGAGTAACCACTGCCAAAGGACGAATACCTAGAACCACAGCAGGTAATATTAAGTTTTTTATTTTTAAAACATTGGCCTCTCCAAAATCATCTAATTCATACAGGCTCCCCGTCATTTCTAAGCCCGTATATTCGTGCCATAAAAAACCAAATATCCAAGCAGCAAGTATAGCGCTAAAAAAAGAAGGCAAACTCATTCCCAAAGTACTCACTACTAAAATAGACTTGTCGATCCATTGGTCTTTATAGAGTGCTGAAATTACACCAAAAAATAAACCAATAATTAACGCAATACAAATGGAAGCCACAGCCAGTATGATCGTATTTGGAAGTGTTTCGCTTAGTATCTGACTTACTTTTTTACCTTGTTTAGTAAAGGAGGTTCTCAAGTAAGGGTATTTTATAACAACGGTTGATTTTGAAGTATTAAAAAGTGCTTGGTAACTGTAGTCGTGAGATTTTAAAAAGGTGTAATTTTTTGGATCCTTAGAATGAAAAGACAAAGGCGAAACATCATTTAGATAATATAAATATTGAGTCACCACTGGTTGGTCAAATCCATATTTTTGCTTTACAATTGCTAACTGGGCTTGGTCTTCATTTTGTCCCAGCATCATTTGAGCGGGATCACCTGGCAATACGTTAAAAAGAAAAAAGATAGCAGTAACCACTCCTAAGAGAGTCCAAAAAGCGTGCTGTATTTTTTTTAGTAAGTAGCGCCCCAAATCAATTAAAGATCTAGGTTATCAATATCATTCCAATGTGCTTTTTGCTCCACAGTTCCACGTCTTAAAATTAAAACCCCTGGATTGGAGCGCACTACAGTTTTGAGTGCTTTTTCATCGCAAAGATAAAATTCAAAATCAAGCCCATAAGACGATTTAACGGCTTCTTTAACATCTCCTCCTGACGCGCTTAATCCTATGACAGTATAGCCTTTAGATATAGCTTCTTTAGAAAATAACTTCAAGGCTTGTAATCCTTTAGTTTCTGCAGTTTCTAAGTTGTAAGATACGATCATAACAAGCTTGTCTTTCGCTAAAAAGGTACTAGTTAAGTCATCTGTCTCAGATTCTATAGAAAAATCTAATATCGATGGCTGGTAACCTTCCTTAACAACTTTCGTTTCTACACTAACATAGTCGCCATTAACTTCGGGATAAGAGCCGTCGGTGACAACGGTTTGTTGTTCTCCGTTAACATCAAAAACCCATGTAAATTCTTGTACTACTTTTGGAGCATTTTCTGGTGTGCTCATATTTTTCAACAGGCTGTCCCCTATTTTATAAGCCCTAAAGTCTATACTAGGTAAATGCATCAATACATGGTATCCAAAAGCCAAACTAGCTACAAAACTCAAAAGAGCAAGTACTGTAGTTGGCAACGATTTAAACACGGGTGTTATATATGATTTACCAAAAAATAAAATCAGAACAAACACCAACAACACAACATCTTTTGTAAAGCTTTCCCATGGAGTTAACTTTAAAGCGTCTCCAAAACAACCACAGTCTTTTACCTTATCAAAGTAAGCTGAATAAAATGTTAGAAATGTAAAAAACACAATCATTATTAATAAACTCCAAACCGTAAACTTAGGTTTATATCCAATCAATAAAAACACCCCAAGAACTACTTCAAAAACCACTACCAAAACAGAAATAGCTAAAGCGTAAGGCTCTAAAAAAGGAAGATTTAAAACCTCCGCGCTAAAATACTCTTGCAGCTTGTAAGAAAACCCTAGAGGGTCATTGAGCTTAATGAAGCCCGAGATTATAAATAAAATTCCTACAAAAATTCTTGAGATTGGGACTAGTATTTTCATCTTATGATTTGTTTAAATGTATTAGAGCAAATACTGCATAATTGATCATATCTTGGTAATTAGCATCAATTCCTTCGCTAACAAGCGTATGCCCTGCATTGTCTTCAATCTGTTTGACACGCAGAAGTTTTTGTAAAATTAAATCTGTTAACGAACTCACACGCATGTCACGCCATGCCTCTCCGTAATCATGATTTTTATCCATCATGAGTTGTTTGGTGATAGTGATTTTATCTGCATACTGTGAAACCGCTTCTTCAAATGATAAATCAGGCTGTTCTACAACTCCTTTTTCTATCTGAATAAGAGCCATTATACAATAATTAATAATTCCAATAAACTCACTTGCAGCACCTTCGTCAACCTTTTGAACTGCGTTTTGCTGTATTCCTCTTATTCGTTGCGCTTTTATATAAATTTGGTCAGTGAGGGAAGGCAATCTAAGAATACGCCATGCACATCCATAGTCTTTCATTTTTTTACTAAACAAGTCTTGACAAACCTGAACAACCGCGTCGTATTCTTTTGAAGTATTTTGCATGAAATAAATCGAATTTTCCGTAAATTTCGCTTAAAATATTTGAAACATCAAGATTTATAGTTTAAATCTTGATAAAAACAAACAATAATCAGTATTTATGACCTTAAATTGTAACGGCAAACTTATTGACCTTAGCAGTCCCAAAGTGATGGGGATTTTAAATGTGACTCCAGACTCATTTTATGATGGAGGAAAATTTAAAAATGATAAAAGCATTTTAATTCAGACAGAAAAACTGATAAGTGAAGGGGCTAATTTTATAGACATTGGAGCTTACAGCTCAAAACCTGGTGCGGATTTTGTTTCTGAAACAGAAGAATTAAATCGACTGATTCCGATTGTTCGCTTAATCCATGATGCCTTTCCTGAAACACCTATTTCAATAGATAGCTTTAGAAGCAATGTAATTAACATGTCAATACAGGCTGGAGCAGCTATGGTGAATGATATTTCAGGCGGACAGTTAGATCCTTTGATGTTTGAGACTGTAGGAAAACTTGGGGTCCCATACATTTTGATGCACATGCGAGGTACACCTCAAACAATGCAGCGAATGACAAGCTATTCAAATGTAATCAAAGAGGTTTATTCTTACTTTACAGAGCGAATTGAACTGGCAAAGAAACACCAGATAAAAGATATCATAATCGATTTAGGCTTTGGGTTTTCAAAAACTTTAGAACAAAACTTTAAACTACTAGAATCATTAGATTTTTATAAAAACCTAAACCTCCCCATTCTTGCTGGAGTCTCTAGAAAATCTATGATTTACAAAACCTTAGATACCAACGCAGACCAGGCTCTTAATGGAACAACTGCATTACATATGATCGCACTTGAAAAAGGAGCAAAATTACTCAGAGTTCACGACGTTAAAGAAGCGTTGGAGTGTATAAAACTTCATAGAGCGCTTAAAAACTAACATTCAGTTTATATTTATTATATTTATTAAAATTTTCGGACCATTGGACATCTTTAAAGACTTATTAAATTTCAACATATTAGACATTATCGACATCACCCTAGTCGCTTTTCTGCTCTACTATGTTTACAAACTAATTAAAGGAACTGTTGCCATTAATATCTTTTTTGGGATTGTTATTTTTTACCTTTTTTACTTATTAGTAGATGTTTTACAAATGCGAATGCTTAGTAATATATTAGGAGGGTTTATGAGTGTTGGAATTATTGCATTGATTGTTGTTTTTCAACCAGAAATCCGTAAGTTTTTATTAATGATTGGCTCTACAAACTTAAGTAAAAGCGGTTCATTCATGAAGCGATTTAGTTTTTTAAAGACCCAAGGCAGAAGCGCATCAGATACAGACGTCATTGTAAAGGCATGTACTAAAATGGGGGCTACCAAAACAGGGGCTCTTATAGTAATTGAACGCAACAATAATTTAGATTTTTTGGTCGAAACTGGAGACGAAATGAATATTACAGTAACGCAGCCAATTTTAGAAAGCATCTTTTTTAAAAACAGTCCTCTTCACGATGGAGCCATTATCATTTCTAATAATATTATTAAAGCTACACGAGTTATACTCCCGGTAAATAATGAAAAAAACATACCTTCTCATTTTGGACTAAGGCACCGTGCAGCGATAGGTATTTCTGAAAAAACCGATGCATTAGCAATTGTTGTTAGTGAAGAAACTGGTCTTGTATCTTATGTAAACAATGGAGAGTTTATTATCTTTAAAGACACTCTAGATTTAATTAAAAGAGTGAAGGCTGATCTATCATAAACCTAGCTTTTTTTGGTCAAAAACTGAGCGTCATACAAATTTCTATAGAACCCATTTTTTAGAGTAAGCAACTCACTATGAGTCCCTTTCTCTACAATTTCTCCAGCGTCTAGTACAATAATCAAATCTGATTTCTGAATCGTTGCTAGTCGGTGTGCAATTACTATGGATGTTCGTCCATATGTGATTTTCTGAGTGGCTTTTTGAATGAGTTGCTCCGAATAAGAGTCTATAGAGGCCGTTGCCTCGTCAAGTATTAAAATTTTGGGGTTTGTCACATAGGCTCTTAAAAATGAAATCAATTGTCTTTGCCCAGAAGACAACATCACACCGCGTTCTTTTACGTTATAATGATACCCATTTGGCAAACTCATTATAAAATCGTGCACACCAATCTCTTTAGCAGCAGACTGCACTTCCAACTCACTAATAGCAGGATTGTTCAGCGTTATATTGTTTAAAATCGTATCAGCAAACAAGAACACATCTTGAAGCACTACGGCAATATTTTGTCTTAGACTCTTAAGAGATATACTTTTTATATCTTTAGAATCTATTGTAATATTCCCTGAATCGATATCATAGAGACGGTTTAATAAATTTACAATAGTAGACTTTCCCGCCCCAGTAGAACCAACAATAGCGATTGTATCACCTGCTGACACATTAAAGGACACCCCTTTTAAAACTGGTTCATTTTCCACATATGAAAACTTAACATCCTTAAACTCCAAGTCCCCTTTTATATTTTCAATAGTCCCTTCTCCATGGTCTTGGATATTCGATGTAGTATCAATTACCTTAAAAACCCTATCGGCAGCGACCATTCCCATTTGTAGTGTATTAAATTTATTGGCAATCTGGTTAAGGGGTCTAAACATCATAGGAACCATCATGATAAAAGCGGTTAAATCTCCTACTGAGGCTGTTTGATCAAGAACGGTATTTAGACCTCCCACCCATATGACCGTCCCCAAAGTGATGGACGACAATAATTCTGCAATTGGAAAAAAAACAGAGTTGTACCAAACGGTTTTAATCCATCCCTTTCTGTGACGTGCATTAATAGTTTTAAAGTTTTGATACTCAATTTCTTCTCTAGCAAATATTTGAACGATTTTCATTCCTGTAATGCGCTCTTGCACAAATGAATTTAAATTTGAAACTTCAGTTCGTACATCTTCAAAAGCCTTTTTCATGTATTTCTGAAATATCTTTGTAGCAATCAATACTATCGGAAGCGTACAAAAAACAATGACACTTAGTCGCCAATTCATATAAAACATAACAGCCCCAACAACACCCATCTTTAGTATGTCACTAAAGATCATAAACAGCCCTTCACCAAAAATATCAGCAATTCGCTCCATATCGGTCACTGTTCGCGTTATCAAAACTCCAACAGATGATTTGTCAAAATATTTCATTTTAAAACCCAAAATATGTTTGAATAACTTGACTCGAATATCTCTTACTACGGACTGACCTAACCAGCTTGCGTAGTAAATAAATAGAAGGTTACATGTGACTTCTAAAATCAACAATCCTAGCATTAGTAGAGTATATTTTAAAAATCCCGGTTCAAATCTTTGCTCAATATTAGTGTCTATAGCTAGCTGTAAAACTTTGGGGCGGAGTGCTCCAAACACAGCAAGTCCAATGACAGTCAGCAATGAAAGTATGAAAACACCTTTGTAAGGTCTAATATAATACAGTAACCTTTTAAACAAGGGGGCGTCAAAAGCAGTTTTTTTAGAGCTTTTCATCGAGATATATTGATTTAGAATACTCTATATTAGTTAAATAAAGGCCTTGTGCTGGTGCAGAAGTTCCCGCGTTTGATCTGTTTTTTGACAAAATAATAGTTTTAAACTGTTCCAATGTCCTTTTTTTGGCGCCAACCTCAATCATTGTCCCTACAATAGCGCGAACCATATTTCTAAGGAAACGGTCGGCTTTAATTTTAAAGATAAGCTTGTTATTACTCCCTATCCACTCAGCTTCCATTATATGACAATCATAAGTTTTGACATCTGTTTTAACTTTAGAAAAACATTGAAAATCTGTATACTCAAATAAAATTTTAGCTGCTTGGTTCATAAGATCAATGTCCAACGGAAGTGCATAAGTATGGGCATTTAGATAATTAAAGGCATCCTTTGTTTTTGAAATTTCATAAATGTAAGTTCTACTCAAGGCATCAAAGCGGGCGTGTACATCTGCATGCACTCCTTTGATCGTATTGACATGAATATCCTTAGGAAGATATACATTAAGCTTATAGACAAGATCAATAGGATCTATCTGCTTATCAAAATCAAAATGAGCAACCATACGTTTGGCATGAACTCCTGTATCTGTTCGCCCTGCGCCCATACACTCCAAAGGAACTCTCAGCACAGTACTTAGCGCATGATTAAGCTCCGATTGTACCGTGACGACATCGGGTTGAATTTGCCAGCCATGATAAGCACGACCATTATAAGATAAATCAATAAAATATCTCAAGCTATTTTGATACTTTTGTGTTAGTCAGGCAAAGATAAATAGACTTTGTCATTAAACGCTTTCACTTTAACATTTTCTAATGACAAAAATATTATTACTCTCAGACACACACAGTTTTATTGGAGATGATATCCTTAAATATGTAAAACAGGCAGATGAAGTTTGGCATGCCGGAGACATTGGTGATCTTAAGGTTACAGATGCAATTAAAAAACTGAAGCCATTGAGAGCCGTTTATGGAAACATTGATAATGCAGAAGCACGCTTAGAATTTCCTGAACATTTGAAATTTAGATGTGAGGGCGTTAAAGTATGGATAACTCACATAGGAGGCTATCCGGGTCGCTATGCCCCAGCAGTTAGGGATCAAATTAAAATACATACTCCTAACCTATTTATTTGTGGACACTCGCACATTTTAAAGGTCATTAATGATAAAAAACTTAATTTACTACATATGAATCCAGGAGCAGCTGGCACCCACGGATTTCATAAAGTAAGAACCATGCTAAGATTTGAAATTACAGGAGAAAAAATTCAAAACCTAGAAGTTATAGAGTTTAAAAGGAATCCATAAAAAAAACCTCAGGAAATCCTGAGGTTTTTTACGCACTAATAATAATAGGTTTATCTCAATCGATCCACTGATTTTACGAGTGTCTCATCCTTTTTTATGGCCTTATTGGCTAAGACCAATAATACGATAGAAAAAATAGGAATCAGCAGCCCAATACCTTTCTCAGGGTTCGCAGGCCCTCCAGGTAAGCTTAGTAATCGAAACACAAACAATCCTAGTAAAATAAAGTTTAATATGATATTCAAACGACCCAGTACAAATTGAGTCTGTCTTGATTTAAAAAGAAAAATAGAAATGATCGAAAGCAAGGCTGATCCTAAAAACAAAATCAAATAAACAGGCGAATCAATTACATCTACAGTTACCCCATCGAAAACAAATAGATGAGTTGTTGAAAATAAAACTCCTGAACAAACAGCAGCGATAAGTAAATATAAAGATTGAATTCTTTGAAGCATTTCTAATTATAATTAAGACAAAAATAATAGTTTCTTTTTTATTACATGTATAAAAGATTTAAAAATAAAGTTGTATAATTGCATAAGTAACGGTGGTTTTACACTAAAATCGCTTTTTTAAATTTACCATAAATTACTTCTTCAAAAAATTATTCGAAATTTAGATCTTTAGTTTAACTAAAGGCTATCATAATTGACAATTAACTCTCATACATAATGTTTGAAATTTCACAATTAAAAGAAAAAAAACTACCCGAATTACAAGAAATTGCAAAAGAATTAAAAGTTCCCAAATTCAGTAGTCTAAAAAAAATTGATCTTGTATATCAAATTCTAGATTTGCAAGCTGCAAACCCAACAATCGTTGCTCCAACAGTCGCTGTAGTAATAGAAAAAAAGTCGCCACGACCTAGAAGAGAACGTATTTCAAAGCCAAAAGATACTCCTTCTACAGCCCCAGCGTTGGCCGTTCAAAACGAATCCAAAGCTGAAACAGCAAATGAAACTCCAGTTAAATCTGAAGTGACTAAGCAAGAACAAAAAAAGGAGGAACCAGTGAAAAAGAGTCCTACTAAACCTGAAGCTGTCAAGAAAGAAGTTTCTAGGCCCGATTCTACTCATAATAATCCCAATAAAAATACGCCAAACAAGCTTGCTGAAGCCAAAACAGATGCTCCCAACAAGCCAAGGCCACCAAAACACAAGAATCAAAACCCAAATGCCAATAAAAACCCCAATCAACACAACCAAAAACGGGGTGATAGCGGCAACAAAGACACCAGAAACCGTTATAAAGAGCCTGACTTTGAATTTGATGCCATCATCGAAAGTGAAGGCGTTTTAGATGTTATGCAGGACGGATATGGATTTTTAAGATCCTCTGATTACAACTATTTATCCTCTCCTGATGACATTTACGTATCTCAATCACAAATTCGTTTATTTGGATTGAAAAATGGAGATACCGTATTAGGACATGTACGTCCACCAAAAGAAGGAGAAAAATATTTCCCACTTATTAAAGTAAGTAAAATTAACGGACTGGATCCACAAGCCGTAAGAGATCGTGTTGCTTTTGAACACTTAACCCCTCTTTTTCCTCAAGAAAAATTCAATTTAGCTGAAAAACAAAGTACAATTTCTACACGAATAATGGACTTATTTTCACCTATTGGAAAAGGACAACGTGGAATGATTGTCTCTCAACCCAAAACAGGTAAAACAATGCTTCTTAAGGATGTTGCAAATGCTATTGCAGCAAACCATCCTGAGGTCTATCAAATGGTATTACTAATTGATGAACGTCCAGAAGAAGTGACTGATATGCAGCGAAATGTTAGAGGCGAAGTGATTGCTTCTACTTTTGATAAAGAAGCTCATGAGCATGTTAAAATCGCTAACATAGTTCTTGAAAAAGCGAAGCGATTGGTTGAATGTGGCTATGATGTTGTTATTTTATTAGATTCTATTACTCGACTTGCTCGAGCTTACAATACCGTGCAACCTGCTTCAGGAAAAATCTTAAGTGGTGGTGTCGATGCTAACGCACTCCACAAACCAAAACGTTTTTTCGGAGCTGCTCGTAATATTGAAAATGGAGGGTCACTAACAATCATTGCAACAGCGCTGACAGAAACAGGATCCAAAATGGATGAAGTCATTTTTGAAGAATTTAAAGGAACTGGAAATATGGAGCTACAGTTAGATAGAAAAATATCTAATCGTAGAATATTCCCAGCTATCGACCTCACCTCTTCAAGCACACGTCGTGATGATATTCTATTGGATGCAAATACAATTCAACGTATGTGGGTGATGCGTAAGTACCTTGCAGACATGAACCCTGTAGAAGCTATGGAGTTTATTAACGACCGCTTTAAGCAAACTAGAAATAATGAAGAATTTTTAATCTCTATGAATGGCTAACCATTTCATTTGATTAAAAAAAAGCCTTTCATTAATGAAAGGCTTTTTTTATATAAATATGGCTTAAAACCTTAACAATAGAAATGTGATATCAGTTCAATCTCAAACTGTTATTAAATACAAAAAAAACCCTGTAAAGCAAGCCTTACAGGGTTTTATTTTTTAGTACTAACAATTAGATCAACCTATAAAAGGATGCTAAAATATTAGTTATAGTGCTGCAACAAATTTTGATAAACCAGATTTAAGGTTACCAGCTTTGTTATCGTGAATGATATTGTTTTTAGCTAACTTGTCAATCATAGAAGAGACTGTAGAGAAAAGTTTCTGAGCTTCTTTCTTGTCAGTAGTCTCACGTAACTTTTTGATAGCATTACGTGTTGTTTTGTGCTGGTACTTATTAAGCACTCGCTTAGATTCGTTACTTCTAATTCTTTTTAAAGCTGACTTATGATTTGCCATAATTCTTAATTTTATTATTATTAAATAACTGTAGCCCGTAGGGGAATCGAACCCCTCTTACATGGATGAAAACCATGCGTCCTAGCCGATAGACGAACGGGCCATTTTTTTTAATCAAAAACACAATATAGATGAATCTGATTTTATTTCAAATAGCGTACATTATTTCTAATGCGGTTGCAAAAATACAACTATTTTTAAATGTTACAACTTCTTACTAACTTTTTTTAAAAAAAGTTAAGCTTAATATGCTTTTGCAAATAGAACCCGCTGTTTGGAAGGCTTTCCTGAAAACACACATACCCCGTTTTCCAACTCAGAATCAATTGGAATACAACGGATTGTCGCTTTTGCAATTTCTTTTATTTTATCTTCTGTTTCAGCACTCCCATCCCAATGGGCTGAAATAAACCCTGCTTTTTCTTCTAATACAGTCTTAAATTCCTCAAACGTCTCTACTTTTGTGATGTGATCTGCCCTGAAATTGAATGCATTTTGAAATAAACTTCTTTGAATTTCTTCAAGAAGTCCCTTTATTGTAGCCGACAGACTGTCAAGAGTGACAACTTCTTTTGTTAAAGTATCTCTACGCGCCAGCTCTACGGTTCCACTTTCCAAGTCTTTAGGACCAATTGCTACACGTAAAGGAACCCCTTGTAATTCGTGCTGAGCAAACTTATGCCCTGGACGCTGGGTGGTTCTATTATCAAACTTAACTGTAATATTTTGAGCTCTTAATGACTTCATAATAATCTCAGCTTGCTCGGAAACTTCAGTAAACTGCTCGTCATTTTTATATATTGGCACAATCACAACCTGATACGGCGCTAAATTAGGGGGCAACACCAAACCTTTATCATCACTATGAGTCATGATTAAAGCCCCCATAAGTCTTGTAGAAACACCCCAAGAAGTAGCCCAAACATAGTCTTGTTTACCTTCATTATTTGCAAACTTAACATCAAAAGCCTTGGCAAAGTTTTGCCCTAAAAAGTGTGACGTCCCTGCCTGTAACGCTTTTCCGTCTTGCATTAAAGCTTCTATACAATAAGTGTCTTCAGCACCAGCAAAACGTTCACTTTCAGTTTTTAACCCCTGTATAACAGGTATTGCCATGAAGTTTTCTGCAAAATTTGCATAGATTTCATTCATTTGCTTGGCTTCCGCTATCGCTTCACTTTTGGTAGCGTGTGCTGTATGACCTTCTTGCCATAAAAACTCAGCTGTTCTTAAAAACAAACGCGTTCGCATTTCCCAACGAACAACATTAGCCCATTGATTAATTAAAAGAGGCAAATCTCTGTAAGACTGAACCCACCCTTTAAATGTATTCCAAATAATAGCCTCACTCGTAGGCCTTACAACTAACTCTTCTTCTAGCTTAGCATTGGGGTCTACTCGAAGTTTCCCTGGGTTATCAGGGTCATTTTGTAAGCGATAATGAGTTACTACAGCACATTCCTTAGCAAAACCTTCAGCATTTTTCTCTTCTGCCTCAAATAAACTTTTAGGAACAAACAAAGGGAAATAAGCATTTTGATGTCCTGTCTCCTTAAACATTCTATCTAACTCAGCTTGCATTTTTTCCCATATAGCATAGCCGTAAGGCTTAATAACCATACAGCCTCTAACCGCTGAGTTTTCGGCTAAATCAGCTTTCACTACAAGCTCGTTGTACCATTTTGAATAATCTTCAGATCTTGATGTAAGGTTTTTACTCATAATTTTGTAATTTGGCACGACTATTGAACTAAGTGCATTATATGTTAGTTTTGACAAAACTAAGTATTTTTGTGACGTTCAACAATTTAATTTTGACACTTATGAGTTTTACATCCTTAATAAACAAACAATCTATACTATTTTCTATAACAGGAATTCTCTTCACCTTTACTTCATGTGGTTCTTTCCAATATGCAGGAACTTACGAAGACGGAATTTATTCCGATTCTGCTCCTGTAGACCAAAACTATAATAATATCGATAATTCATCTTCAGCTTCTAATTATTATAAAAATTATTTTGAAGGAAAGGCCATTAGCCTCGACGATGAAAATGCCGTTATTATGGACTCAGGGTCTTATCAAGGGAGTTATCAGGCACAAGATACCGATGCGGAGAATTATGCTGGATGGGGTCAAAACAATTCTAGTGACATCACAATAAACTTTAATAATAACAACCCTAATTATGGATATGGATGGGGCGCACCCTATGGTAATTCTTGGAACAGAGGCTGGAACATGAGATGGAACAGAGGCTGGAACATGGGCTGGAACATGGGTTGGAACATGGGTTGGAATAACTGGGGATATGGGTACAACCCTTATGGATATGGATATAGCCCTTATGGCTATGCATACAATCCTTACGGGAACTTTGGATATGCTAACAACTGGAATTATGGTTACAATAACAGCAGAGGACGGTCTCTATCTTATATTAATGGAAATAGAAATTCAAGAAACAGAAGCTCTGCAAATAGGAGCAGAAACCTATTGAACTCATCTAACCAGAACAGTTCTGCCACACGTACAAACACAAGGTCTAAAACTCAAACAGCTGGAAGAAATTCAACAACTCGTTCCTCAACTGTTGATGATTCTTCGAAACCAAACAGAACTACAAAAACCACAAGAACTACAAGAACAACAAGATTAAATACAACATCACGCCCTACTACTACTGCTAGGTCGACAACACGCTCAAATTCATCTTCATCATCAAGATCATCTAGCAGCTCCAGAAGTAGCGGAACATCTAGACCAATAAGACGAAATTAGAGGTAAAATTTACAAAATGAAAGATATAATTTATGTTATATTCGGCCTAGGCTGCGTACTAAACTCTTTTGGACAAGACATCTCAGATGCTTTAAGATACTCAACAGAAAGCACACAAGGAACCGCAAGATTTAAATCTATGAGTGGCGCCTTTGGCGCCTTAGGAGGCGACATGTCTGCGATTAGTATTAATCCGGCTGGAGCAGCTATTTTTAATACAAGTCACGGTTCGTTGTCCGTTTCCAACTCAAGCACTTCAAATAACGCCCAATACGGATCAAATACACAAAAAACAAAAAACAACTCTTTTGACATGAATCAGATTGGTGCCGCTTTTGTTTTTAAAAACAAAGACCTTGACTCAAAATTTAATAAGTTTGTCGTAAGTGTGTTTTACGAACAGCTACAAAACTATGACAATCAGCTTTTTGCCGCCGGACAGACTACAAAATCCATTAGTAGTTATTTTACCGATTATGCAAACGGATTGAGATTAGATGACATCTCATCTCTTGGTGGTGAAAGCATTTCCGATGCCTACAATGCCATTGGTTACTACAATGGGTATGCCCACCAACAAGCATTTTTAGGCTACGAAAGTTTCATTATAGAACCTGTAGAAGATACAAATGAAAATAGCGCTTACACCTCCAACATTGCTCCAGGAGATTTTGATCAAGAATACAGTTATGCCTCTACTGGGTATAACGGAAAGTTATCTTTTAACTTAGGACTTCAATACAACCAAAACATCTATTTCGGAATCAACTTAAACTCTCACTTCATTAATTATGAGAGAAGCACTTACCTGTTTGAAGAAAACACAAACGAAGGCTCTACTGTCAATCAAGTAGATTTTGAAAACAGCCTCCTGACCGTAGGTAATGGTTTTTCGTTACAGCTCGGTAGCATTATAAAATTAAATGATTTTGTAAGGGTAGGCATAGCTTATGACAGTCCAACCTGGATAACTCTTAGAGAAGAAACAACTCAATATATTTCAACAATTAATGATGCAGAAAACACTACCACAGTTGTTAACCCTGCCGTTATTAATATCTTCCCCGAATACAAATTAAGAACTCCTGCTAAAATTACTGGTAGTGCAGCATTTATCATAGGAAAAAAGGGATTAATCAGTGTTGATTATTCAAGAAAAGACTATAGTAAAACTAGGTTTCGAACAAGGGAAGGCTCTGGATTATCTCAAGAAAACACTTTCATGGAAAACACATTAAAAGCAGCTAATACTTTACGGATTGGTGGCGAAATTAGACACAAAAACATGAGCTATCGTGGAGGGTATAAATTAGAACAGAGCCCTTATATGAACAACGCAACTTATGGAGACCTTACTGGCTTTTCTTTTGGGCTAGGTTTTAATCTTGGGGAATCAAGGCTAGATTTAGCTTATGAAAACTCTAAACGAGATATTGACCAACGCCTATTTGATGCAGGTAATTTGGGGAGTACTAGAGTCAACACTTCTAATTCAAATGTATCACTTACATTGAGTATGAATTTATAAGTCCATTCATTATAACAAAAAAGCCCATAACTATAGTTATGGGCTTTTTTGTTATAATGAATTTAATGCCTAACGTTTTAATGAGAAATGTGCTCTAAGTATTTCTGGGGTTCCTGTTGTTGGATCTAAGTACTCTAAAGTAAACCAGTAATC
>Ga0209603_1000913_pt1 | contig 33099 bp, 31 predicted proteins | sample COGITO_mtgs_1206_FD_184812 | JGI IMG/M metagenome (GOLD analysis project Ga0209603, IMG submission 184812) | Pelagic marine microbial communities from North Sea - COGITO_mtgs_120607 (SPAdes) (version 2) | ecosystem: Environmental > Aquatic > Marine > Epipelagic ... | reverse complement strand
CGTGGAACTAGTTTTCCTTTATTGGCTCCTACCTTCTCTTTCAAAGATTTAGAAATGACTTCGTTGTCGACCAATTGCAATTGAGTATAGGAACGATATTCCCCCTCGGAAGTTCCTTTTTCAATATATTTTCTGTTTTGTATGGTTGAAATCGTGGGGGCATAAGTTGAAGGACGTCCAATCCCTAATTCCTCTAACTTTTTGACCAATGAAGCTTCTGTAAAACGGTAGGGAGGTCGTGAAAATCTTTGATTGGCCTCCATGGATTTTAGGTGGAGTAGCTCCCCTTCTTTCACCGCTGGTAACAAATCATTTTGTTCGTCAGACTCTTCATCTACCCCTTCCAAATAAACCTTTAGAAAACCATCGAATGTAATGACCTCTCCTTTGGCTATAAATTTTTCAGAATGGGTACTGGCTACAATTTTATATTGGGTGCGCTCCAATCTTGCATCACTCATTTGCGATGCTATGGCTCTTTTCCAAATCAATTCATACAAACGGGATTGGTCGTAATCTAAATTGACTTTGGCCTTACTGAAATCTGTGGGTCTTATCGCTTCGTGAGCCTCTTGTGCTCCCTTGCTTTTTACCTTGTATTTTCTGGGTTTTTTGTAGGCTTCTCCATAGTGTTTTTCAATCTGCTTTAATGCACTTTGTTGGGCTTCTTTGGACAAATTCACACTGTCTGTTCTCATGTAAGTAATCAAACCAGCTTCATACAGTCGCTGTGCCATATTCATGGTTTTACTGACTGAAAAATAAAGTTTTCTAGCCGCCTCTTGCTGAAGCGTAGAGGTTGTAAATGGAGCTGTTGGACTTTTGGATGCCGGTTTCTTTTCAATGGCATCAATTTTAAAAGTCGCTGACTTATTCAGGTTTAAAAAAGCTTCTGTTGCTTCGGACGAATCAAAAGTTTTGGAAAGCAGAGCATTGATCGATTTATTTTGTTGGGTAGAAAAAATCGCCTGTGTCTTAAAAGTTTGTTGTGGCACAAAGGCATTGATCTCGCGTTCTCGCTCGACGATAAGTCTTACGGAAACTGACTGAACTCTCCCTGCGGACAAGCCTCCTTTGACCTTACGCCACAAAACAGGGGACAATTCATAGCCCACCAAACGATCGAGTACTCTTCTGGCCTGTTGGGCATTTACCAAATTGTAATTGATATCTCTGGGATTTTCAATGGCATCCAGGATAGCAGTTTTGGTAATTTCATTGAAAACAATTCTTTTAGTGTTGTCTGATTTCAAGTCCAAAGTATTGGACAGATGCCAAGCAATGGCCTCTCCCTCACGATCTTCATCACTGGCCAGCCATACCATTTTCATTTTTTTTACCAATGACTTCAATTCACTGACTACTTTCTTTTTCTCTGAGGAAACAATGTATTTTGGAGAAAAATCTTTGTCAACATCAACCCCCAACTCATTGGAAGGAAGATCTGCAATATGGCCATAACTGGAGGCAACCTTAAAATCTTTCCCGAGAAATTTCTCGATGGTTTTTGCTTTTGCAGGTGATTCTACGATTACAAGATTACTGGCCATATATTCATTTTTTTCGAAAGCAAAATTATGTAGTTTTTTTTTAACACTCCTATTAAAGATGCCGAACTGTTGTAAAATTTTGAAATTCATCAAAAGATGATGTTTCACTCGATGCATCTAAATCCGTCTCCTGTATGATCAACGTTTTTGAAATTTACACCCAAAGAATCCAACTTTCAACAAACTCCTCTCTGCTTTCAAATTCATAAATTAAACACTGACTTAAACATGACAAAAAGGCAGTTTTAATTATATTTGTATCAGAATAATTGATCCTCACATAGAATGACAAAAATATCTACAAAAGATCCATATGCTTTTAACGGCATTCCCCTCACAAAGAAGGATTCGTCCGCTAATACTGGTGTTTTGTCAAATGTAAAGGATACTGTACCCAAAGCTCAAAAGAAATTTTATATCGGAGGTTACGTCTGTTAATATATATCTATATATCAGTAACTTATAAATGTAAATAACCACATTCCCCCCATCTTCCCCCCATATTTTATTTTTCCGTATATTTGAATAATTGTAATTCAATTCAGATACTTTGGAAAGAAATATATCAGATGATAAAATTGAGGTAATGAAATCCTATGGTTGGAACAAAGAAATTGAAACTTCTTTCTTCCAATTTGTTGAGGATATTATTGGTGATAGATACAAAGGAAAGTTCTTCATCAAAAAAAATACTTCAAACAACAAATACTCTTGGAACTATAATTTCAGTTCAACTAAAATATCGCCAAGAAAAAAGTACTTGTGTAGTTGTGATATTGATTTAGAAAACAATCAATCATCTTTTCAGTACGCAACAAAAGTTCTTCTTCAAAAAATCAATCACAAATTCGCAGGTAATAATATAATTGAACCTCTATTATCCAAATACATTTCCGAGTATATAGATATCTGTATGAAAGATGGTGGTTTAACATATGAAAAACGTGGTAAATCAGAAGTAGTGGTACACACCATCAATGATAACAAGAAGAATAACTTCACAATGAGAAGGAGAGTGAGTGTTTTATCTGAATTCAAAGTATTCTGTGGTGCTAGAAAAATAAAAACAGTACATATCTCAAAGAGTGAAGAATTCAGAGTAACCATCAAAGAATACTTCCTTGTGTTAAAAAATCGTGGTAAGAAAAGTAGAGATGGAGTTGAGGTTTCTAAAAACAAATTATCAAGGGCAACGATAAAACTTCATATGCAATCAATTCGCATGTTTTTGAATTGGATGTGTAAGCCCAAGAGTGAGAACGGTAGAGGTTTATTGAAACAACATTCAATTACAACCGATTACCAAAACTTCTTGTTGGATGATGAGATGGGTGTGGTACAACAATCACAAAAGATATTTGAAGATTTTAGCAAAGAAAACTACGAAAAGGTTGTTGGAGATTGCCAAAAGTATATTGGAGATATATGGAAGTTGTATTGTAAATACGATGGTGATGTAGAAAAAATAAGGGAACAGAGATTATCATATAACGAGAAACTAAAAGATGGAACTTTAAGTGGAGTAAAACACAAGAACCAACCAAAGGAAATGATTGTTATGAGTGATGTGGTATTTTTCGTATCGTTCATTCAGATAGCATACGGAACTAGGATAAGTGAAATACTTCAAAGTTATAGAAACTATGAAATGTGGGATAAATTTGCAGAGAATAAGAAAACAAGTGTAAGTTCATACTTCAAAAGAGTAGATGGTGATGGAGGTATGGATTATTACCATTTGGAGATACGCAATTCTAAAAAGGAGAACCGTACTATTCCCATTACAGATGTAATCTATTCTTGGAAGCAACCACCAAGTGGAGTACCATCAGTAATGAGAGAACGAAATGAAACTGATAAGTTTGATATATGGGAAACTAACATTGTGGATGTAATCTTTGAACTTTTCAAACCAACTAATCACGCTAAAACTTTTCCATCACCAAACCTCAACGAAAAGCCTAACAAGGGATATAGTAACAATTGGTACATGAACCTTTTCAAAAGTAGATGTGTTAATTCAGATGATTGTAATTGGAAACAATATGGTATTGAGAGTTCACATAACCTACGTTCGTACTTTGTTAGTTATATGTTTTTGCAAGATGTTCGTATTGAAGATGTGATTGAGATTACTGGCCAAAGTTATCAAACTGCAATGGGATACTATCGTAGAATAAATACTCAAATGATGAGGGATACTTTATCACATAGAGATTTGAGAAGTATATTGAATAAAAATAAGGTAAGGGATGAAAAAAATAATTAGTACAAATTCCGAACTAATTTTTTTATGGTTGAGGTTTTTACTTTAATCCGCCATCGTTTCTACATATTCAAATGCAGATACAATTGGTTGTTCTTGTAATACTTTTACAAATTCATCCCCTTGTTGTTTATCCATTTTTTGGATACCAATCATCTTCCTAACTTTGGTAACAGTTCTAAAAGAAGTTCCCAATCTGTTACTTATATCTCTTACTGATTTACCCTTTTCCAATAGTGAGATGATTTAAGAGATGATTACCACAATGAGGTTGAAGATGATGATAATGTTGGTGAAATGAGTAGAGAAGAGTTAAAAGAACTAATTCAACGTATTGTATTGGATACAATACAAGAAGAGGAAGAATTGCATGAAATAATAGAAAACCTTACAAGATGAGTGTAAAATTTACTTCTACCAAAATAACAAACGCAAGTAGTAAAGTAGATAAGTATCTCAATACAATCTACGTATTAAAAGATAAGATTAAGGAAGATGATATTGAATTTTTAGATGAATTCATGCAAGATATAGATAGTTGGAGAGTTTGCTTGGATGAAATTGATTTATCAATTAAGAAACACCTCAACACAGAGAAACAAAATGAATATAAAATAGATAAAGTAAAAAAAGAGATAATAATATACTAGCTATGGAAGAAACACTCAATACAATCGGAATACAAACCAAATTATTACATTCAAAATCAGTTTTTAACCGAGATTTAGTCTTAAATCAAGAAAAATGGGTAGCGAGAAATAAAAAATTGATTAAAACTGAAACTATATCAATCCCAACTTTACAAGAAAATCTTTTATTATTATTTGATAAAAATCAAATAGAGGAATTCAAAGAGTTGTTGTTCATGAAAAAATTATCAAATAAAATCTTTATGTACTACGATTATTCTTTAAATTGATTATTGTTTTTAAAAAGTATGTTATTACGTCACTAACTAATATTAGTGATGTTTTCATTTAAATCACACAATCGATACTTCTTTCATTACTGATATTTGGGTTTTATATAAGACGTCATATCCCGTATTGAATTTAGATATTAAAACAATTATTAGATTTATAAAAAACAGATGTTTGCCATTCTATGTGACCAATCGGACCTAAGCCTTTAAAGTCAATTTTTTTAAACCCTGCGTTTGAAAGAAAGTCGTATGCTTCTTGGTACTTTTCTCTATCAGAATTATCCCAAATAATAATTCCATCTTGGCGTAACGCATTTAGACAATTTTTAGTACAAGCAATACGGTCTCTTCCATCTATAATAATGATGTGAAACTCATCTTTATAATCCAGAACTTTTTTACTATAATCATTTTTTATATCTGAAAGTATATAAGTGATATTGGATGGCAATTTTATTTTATTTTTTATTATCTCATAATAGTTAGCATCATGCTCTACCGAGATAATATATTTTACCCGTTTAGAAAGCCATAATGTTGAATTGCCGCTCCCATATTCAAATATGTTAAAAGAAGTATTTTCTAGTTTTTGACTAATAAAATGTAAAGACGCATAAGTCACCCACGGGATGGGTTGACCATCTGAATCTACAGGTTGGTATAAATATCTACTTAAAACCCACCCTTTGGGTTTAAGGTGTTTTTTAAAAAGGAAATATGTTTCTATTATACTAGAAGAAAAAGAGAGTGTTCTAAATATTTTTTTTATGATATTCATATAAATAAAGAGATCATGTGCAATCTACAAACGGAAGATACTTTAAAAAGTATTGTTAAATGTATAATCAAACAACAAGTTTTTAGTAATATCCTGACCAAAAACGGAAAAAGATGTGAATAAGAAAATTAGTAATATTTTTTTATGGTAGGGTGTTTACGTGTCGATAAATAATTAAATTAATCTAAAAAAACTCTAATAAGTGAATATCACATTTTAATCAGTAAAATAGCGGCTTGTAATCAATTATTTATTAGTAAATTAATTAAGATTTCGAAAAAAAAGTATGCTAATTCAGTCAAATATTTAATTAGGACACATATCAAAATGAGGCAAGTATATATGCAAAAATTGATAATGTTTATTAAAGTTATTGTATGATATTTAATGGTTTCTCAAAGAAATAGTAAAGAATAGAAATACTAATTATTTGTATATTTTTTTTAATTTCGACTCTATTTAGATGAAAACATTACTTTTTATATGAACTTACTCTATAATATAATATATCATCCAACAATAAATAAGTTACTTCGTAATATTAATTATGTGCTGTCTCCAATATTACCTTCAAAAATAAAACTGTATCCTACTGGAAAACTTAAGATTCGTATGGAGTCAGTTGGTTCAATTTATTTTAAAACCAACCAAACTAGTTTTTTAACTCGTGAGTTATTTTGGAAAGGGCCAGAGAAATTTGAGTTTACAAAGATCTTTATTAAACTTATAAAAAAAGCAGATGTTTTTATTGATATTGGTGCTAATATTGGATATTATAGTATACTAGCAGGGAAGTTTAATCCCAATATAAGAGTAATTGCCTTTGAGCCTTCAGAGGGAGCTATGATTTACGCCTGTGAGAATGTTAGAATAAATAACTTAGAAGATATAATTAAAATAGAACCGTTAGCACTATTTAACAAAACGGGAGAATTAGATTTTTATAATGTAACAAACCCCAAATTCTCCACTATATATAATCTTTCTGGTGAACATAATCTTACAAAGAGTAAAAATAAACTTAAATATGCCAAAGTAAAGACAAATGGAATTAAACTTGACACATATTTGAAAGATGTTGATTTAGAGCGTATTGATCTGTTGAAGATTGATACCGAAGGTTCAGAATATTTAATTTTAGAAGGGGCTGGAAAAGTATTAAAAAAAGATAGGCCTATTGTTATTTGTGAAACGCTTTTTAATCTAATTGAAGAAAAACTGGAATCCATTTTTATGGAGCTTGATTATGAATTTTATAATCATTCTGAAAATGGATTAGTCAAAGTAAACTCTATTCAACGAAAAGAAGATAATGGAGTTAGAAATTGCTTCTTTGTTCCTAAAGAAAAGGTATCTCTAATAAAAGAATTTAGATTTAGTAACTGAGTTTTATTTGGAGTTATAATTTTGGAGCAATTCTATATGACTGGTTATATGGAGAACAAACTTCCTGTTTATAGCTCACTATTTCGTGAAGAAACGCAAGAGATATTTGGTTGTACGCATCAAACATTAAAATCATTTGAGAAGAGGAATTGGATATCGCCACGGAAATTTAAGAATAGAAATTTCTATACCGATAACGATATTATACAATGTATCAAAACGCAATTCAGTTTATCAAGTGACAAACAATGGCAGGATATGTGGTAAGTGGTTAATTTATCCATCATATATCAAAATGTAATATTTATAGATTATCATAATTAAGTTAATTGAAGCAATGTAGAATTAAACAATTCTACACCATCCTTACTGTGAGGGTACTGTTTAATCGCAGTACCCTCTTGTGGTTTCTAATAACCTGACAAAATGTCCATTATTTGCTAATTTTCTTATCTTTGTAAAACTATTCCCCCCATACATGGGAGGAAGGTAAAAAGTAATAAAAATAAATTGCAAGGTTTCCCCCCATAGAAATTTGTAAAAAAATATAAAGTATTGAAAACCAAATCAGTAAGTATTAATGAAAATAGAGGGTTATCAAATTCCCCCCAACCTTCCCCCCATAAAAATCCGGACCAATATAACGGAGAAGTACTTACTAGTCAACGGGTTACACCAAAAAATACCGATAATAAACGAGTATATATCGAATCCTATGGTTGTCAAATGAACTTTTCTGATAGTGAAATTGTCGCTTCCATATTGAGTCAAGAAGGTTATGAACCCACCGAAAAATTGGAAAATGCCAACTTGGTTTTGGTAAACACCTGCTCTATCAGAGAAAAAGCAGAACAAACTGTTAGAAAAAGGCTGGAACTTTTTAATGGACTTAAACGAAAGAACAAAGACCTCAAAATAGGGGTATTGGGCTGTATGGCAGAACGCTTAAAACACAAATTCCTCGAAGAGGAAAAAATGGTCGATATCGTTGTTGGGCCCGATGCCTATAAAGACCTTCCTAATTTATTGAAAGAGGCCGAGGCTGAGAGAGAAGCCGTGAATGTGATCCTATCCAAAGAAGAAACTTATGGTGATATCGCTCCTGTGAGATTGGCTACCAACGGTGTAAGCGCTTTTGTTACTATTACGAGGGGGTGTGACAATATGTGTACTTTTTGTGTAGTTCCATTTACTAGGGGAAGAGAAAGAAGTCGTGATCCTAAAAGTATATTGGAGGAAATTACACAATTGTCGCAAAATGGATACAAAGAAATTACACTATTGGGTCAAAATGTAGACAGTTACCTCTGGTATGGCGGTGGACTGAAAAAAGACTTTTCAAAAGCCAGCCCTCTTCAACAAAAAACAGCGGTCAACTTCTCCAATCTCTTGGAATTGGTAGCCAAAGCCCAACCCCATATAAGAATTCGTTTCTCTACTTCTAATCCTCAAGACATGTCGATTGATGTCATCCACACCATGGCCAAATACGACAACATTTGTAATTATATTCATCTCCCTGTTCAGTCTGGAAGCAACGCTATACTCAACAAAATGAATCGACAACACAGTAGAGAAGAGTACTTTGAACTGATCGACAACATTCGTAAAAGCATCCCCGATTGTGGCATTTCTCATGATATGATTGCTGGTTTCCCATCAGAAACAGAGCAAGATCATCAAGATACATTGAGCTTGATGGAGTATGTAAAATATGATTTTGGTTTTATGTTTGCCTACTCCGAACGCCCTGGCACCTTGGCCGCCAAAAAAATTGAAGACGACATCCCAGAGTCCACCAAAAAAAGAAGACTCCAAGAAATCATTGACTTGCAAAGAGTGCACAGTGAATACAGAACCCAACAATTTATAGGAAAAACAGTCTGTGTTTTGATCGAAAAAAGCTCAAAAAGATCAAACGAATTTTGGAGTGGGAGAACCAGCCAGAATACTGTAGCTGTTTTCCCAAAAGAAAAATACAAGGTAGGAGATTTCGTTGACGTAAAGATTGAAGAGGTGACCTCTGCTACTTTGATTGGAAACGCACTGGGTCTCTCATCATCAATTTGATATTATGGAATCCGCACAAAACATCAAACAGCGTTTTGAAATCATCGGCAACGATGACGGGCTCAACAGAGCTCTGGAAAAAGCCTTACGAGTATCTGCAACGGAAATTACCGTTCTGGTGACCGGTGAAAGTGGAGTAGGGAAAGAAAATATTCCAAAAATAATCCATCAATTTTCACCCAGAAAACACGCCAAATACATCGCCGTAAACTGTGGTGCCATTCCTGAGGGCACCATTGACAGTGAACTTTTTGGCCACGAAAAAGGAGCATTTACAGGAGCCACTACTTCCAGAAGTGGTTATTTTGAAGTAGCCGATGGTGGAACCATCTTTCTCGACGAAGTAGGAGAACTCCCCTTACCAACACAGGTTAGGCTTCTGAGAATATTAGAAAACGGTGAATTCATGAAAGTGGGATCTTCAAAAGTTCAAAAAACAGATGTAAGAATCGTTGCAGCCACCAACGTGAAAATGAATGAAGCCATCAAAAAAGGAAAATTCAGAGAAGACCTTTACTATCGACTAAGTACTGTTGAAATCCACTTACCTCCACTAAGAGAAAGAAAGGAAGACATATCACTTTTATTCAGAAAATTTGCCGCTGATTTTGCTCAAAAATACAAAATGCCAACCCTAAGGCTAGATGATGATGCACAAAAGGTTTTAGAGCAATACCGATGGAGTGGTAATATTCGACAATTACGAAACATCGCAGAACAAGTCTCTGTTTTAGAAAAAAACAGAATACTCAATGCCAATACTCTGAGAAACTATCTCCCCAACATGGGATCACAACTACCAGCAGTGATTGACCGATCGGACAAAGAGGCTGATTTCTCCTCTGAAAGGGAAATTCTTTACAAGGTTCTCTTTGACATTAAGAATGACCTTAATGATTTGAAAAAACTCACCCATGAATTGATGGAAAATGAAAACATGACATCGGTTCAAAAAAATAATCCCGAACTGATCAAAAAAATTTATGGTGAGCTAGACGACGAAAATAAAGCGCTAGAATTTATCACTCCAGAGAGTAAACCGCAAACTCACAGCAGTCCACCCCCAATCAACCAATACGATTATGCCGAAACGGTAATTGAAGAGGAACCCTTATCTTTATTGGAGAAAGAAATTGAAATGATCAAGCAAGCCTTGAAAAGAAGTAATGGTAAAAGAAAAATAGCAGCAAAAGAATTGGGTATTTCAGAAAGAACCCTCTACCGAAAAATCAAACAGTTTGACCTCCAAGATGAAGAAAATGAATAGACTATTACTCCCCCTTCTATCGGTATTACTTTTGGGTGTGCAAGCTTGCGGAATCTATTCCTTTACAGGTGCATCCATTCCTATTGGTGCATCGACTTTTCAAGTCAATTTTTTTGAAAACCAAGCGGGTAGTAGGCCAGGTTCTACGGTCGAGCCAGGATTGGATAGAGATTTCACCCTAGCACTTCAAGACATTATTTTAGGGCAAACCAATCTGAATTTGGTTAACTCAGGTGGTGATTTGGTTTATGAGGGAGAAATTACCCAATACAGTATCACCCCCATGACCTCCACTGCAAATCTAACAGCCGCACAGAACCGACTGACCATGAGTGTTAATCTTCGCTATTTCAATACCAATAACGAAGAAGACGATTTCGAAAGAAAGTTTTCATTTTTTTATGACTTTCCAGCAGAAAAACAACTTTATGATATTCAAGGTCCAGCGCACGACGAAATATTTGAGAGAATTACTCAAGATATCTTTAATGAAACACTGGCCAAGTGGTAAGCCCAATGAACAGAGAAACATTCGATAAGTTGGTTGAAAATTATGATTCCCAAGATGAGGTCTTGGTTTCTAAAATGGCACTCCTTATCGAAAAATATCCCTATTTCCAGCTACCGCGATTTTTCTACACCAAGTCCCTTAAAGATCAAAACAAAAATGACCTAAATATTGCCCTCAACCAGTTGGCACTTTATACCGCAGACAGAGGTGTGCTAAAGCAAAATATCGAATCTAAATTTGAATTGATAAAAAACGGAGATGTTTTGGTTGTGGAAATAGAGTCAACTTCTAAGGATAAAGAAGTCCCTGAAGAAAAACCCAAAAAGGCAACTGAACCAAAAGAGAAAGTCTTCTCAAAAAATACTGCGAAGCAAAAAACAAAACCCAAAAAAAAGCAAACTAAAAAGGCAGAAAAACCTCCATTAATTAAAAAAGACCCACAAATACCCTCAAAAGAAAAAGCGGTAATAAAATCAAAATCACAGTCCATAAAATCAGAAGATATCTCTAGAGATCTTAAAATGAATTTTTTAGACTGGATTCAATTCACCGAAGAAAATCAAAATATCGAGCACAAGGAAACTAAGAAAGAGAATCCTTTGAGTGATAAGTTACCCATCATCGATCGATTCATTGAAGCCGACCCCAAAATATCGCCCGTAGCAAAGGCCGAAGCGGTTGAATCAGTGCTGAAACAAGAATTTAATTCTGAGGAGTTGATGACCGAGACGCTGGCCAAAGTTCTGGTCAAACAAAAAAAGTATAAAAAAGCCATTAGTGCCTACAAGATTTTAAGTTTGAAATATCCAGAAAAAAATGTTTTCTTTGCAGGGCAAATTCAGAAAATCAGGAAATTGCAACAACAATAAAATATTATGGGAAGCTTTTCGATCTTCATCGCTTTAATCATTTTTGTTTGTTTTCTACTCGTGTTAGTAGTAATGGTTCAAAACCCCAAAGGTGGTGGGCTGTCTTCATCTTTTGGTGGTGGTGGACAACAAATGGGGGGAGTTCAAAAGACCTCTGATTTTTTGGATCGTAGCACTTGGTTACTTGCTGGTCTTTTGCTAGTGCTCATTCTACTTTCAAATATATCATTAGGAACTGGTAATGGAAGCTCGGATTCCCGTCTTTTGCAAGACAATGCAGTAGAACAACCTATTCCAGAGGTGATCCCTGAAACCTTACCCGAAACCATTCCCGAAGTACCCCAAGACGATTCTGTAGAATAGTCTTTGTGCCATACTGTCAGCATTAATCCCGTTTCCCTACAATTTGTCATAGCTTTTGTACTTGGCATGATTTGTGAAAACTATAAAAATTAAAATAAAAAAAATTAACGATGAGTAAAGTAAATATTCAGCCTCTAGCAGATCGCGTATTAATAGAGCCTGCTGCTGCAGAAACCAAAACATCCTCTGGAATCATTATTCCTGATTCTGCCAAAGAAAAACCTCAAAAAGGAACCGTGGTCGCTGTTGGCCCAGGAACAACAGAAAACCCCGTAACAGTTAAAGTAGGGGATCATGTGCTTTATGGCAAATATGCCGGTACCGAACTTCAACACGACGGTTCGGATTATATGATCATGAGAGAAAGTGACATACTAGCAATTGTTTAATAGAAAAAATCAAATAAAATGGCAAAAAAAATAGAATTCGATTTAGAAGCACGGGATGGCATAAAACGCGGTGTTGACGCACTGGCAAATGCTGTAAAAGTCACCCTAGGTCCCAAAGGAAGAAACGTAATCATCGGCAAATCTTTTGGTGCTCCTCAAGTCACCAAGGATGGAGTGACTGTCGCCAAGGAAATAGAATTAGAGGATGCACTCGAAAACATGGGAGCTCAAATGGTTAAGGAAGTAGCTTCCAAAACCAACGACTTGGCTGGAGACGGTACCACTACCGCAACCATTTTGGCACAAGCCATTGTCAAGGAAGGTTTGAAAAACGTTGCCGCCGGAGCCAATCCACTTGACTTGAAAAGAGGAATCGATAAGGCAGTAAATGCCATCGTAGATTCTTTGGGAAAACAATCTGTAGAAGTGGGGAATGCCTCAGAAAAAATAAAACAAGTAGCCAGTATATCTGCCAACAACGATGACACCATCGGAAGTTTGATTACCGAAGCATTTGAGAAAGTAGGTAAAGAAGGTGTAATCACTGTTGAGGAAGCCAAAGGAACAGATACTTATGTAGATGTTGTGGAGGGAATGCAATTTGATCGTGGATACCTCTCTCCTTACTTTGTAACAGATTCTGAGAAAATGGAGGCCGATCTTGAATCTCCCTACATCTTATTGTACGATAAGAAGATCTCTGCTATGAAAGATCTTTTACCTGTTCTAGAGCCTGTTGCTCAATCCGGAAAACCCCTAATCGTAATTGCAGAGGATGTTGATGGTGAAGCGTTGGCTACATTAGTTGTCAATAAACTACGAGGTGCATTGAAAATCGCAGCTGTAAAGGCTCCCGGTTTTGGTGACCGCAGAAAAGCAATGCTTGAAGACATCGCCATTTTGACTGGCGGAACGGTAATTTCTGAGGAAAGAGGTTTTACACTCGAAAACACCACCATTGATATGTTGGGCTCTGCCGAAAAAGTAACCATCGACAAAGACAATACAACGGTCGTTAATGGTGCTGGTGAAAGTGAAATGATCCAAGGTAGAGTGAATCAAATCAAATCTCAAATTGAAACCACAACCTCTGATTATGACAGAGAAAAGCTACAAGAACGTTTGGCCAAACTCTCAGGAGGTGTAGCCGTACTTTATGTAGGCGCTCCCTCTGAGGTGGAAATGAAAGAAAAGAAAGACCGTGTGGACGATGCACTTCACGCTACCAGAGCAGCGGTAGAAGAAGGAATTGTTGCTGGTGGTGGAGTTGCTCTTTTGAATACTCAGAAGAGTCTCTCTAAACTTAAATCTGACAATGCAGATGAAGGTACAGGGGTTCAAATCATCCACAAAGCCATAGAATCTCCGTTGAGAACCATCGTTGAAAACTCCGGTGGAGAAGGGTCAGTGGTCGTATCCAAAGTACTAGAAGGCGGAGAAAACTTCGGTTTCAACGCCAAAGAAGGCACTTTTGTAGATATGCTTAAAGAAGGAATCATTGATCCTAAAAAAGTAACTCGTGTTGCTTTGGAAAATGCAGCTTCAGTCGCTGGAATGATTCTAACAACAGAATGTGCTTTGATCGATATCAAAGAAGAGGCACCAGCCATGCCCCCCATGGGCGGTGGTGGCGGAATGCCCGGAATGATGTAATCCATTATTCATCAATAAAAAAAACCTGCTTTTTCAAGCAGGTTTTTTTATTTTTCATTCTTTCCTGTCATACTGACAACATTTGGGCAGTTCTTCATAATCTTCTTCATTGGCTGTAGCCTCTGAAGTGTCGTGTCCTTGGTCTGCGATGCCCATATGAATCGTTTTCAAGTCAACTTTTCTTGGATCGTAGATCAAACTGATTTGATTGGAAGGAATGTCCCAATTGGCCGATTTGACTCCCTTGATGGAGAGGGCCGCTTTTTCAATTCTCTTTTCACACATTTCACAATTGCCATGAACCGTAAATTGTGTTTCGGTGTTCTTTTTCTGTTTTTCTTGAGCCACCATTCCCAATGGTAAGGCAAGCAATAAGATTAGGATTTTTTTCATGATATTTAAATTAATAATTAGGATTAAATTTTGAGTCTTAAACCGGAGTAAACCATCGCGCCAAAAATGGGGGCATAAATCTGTGCCGCATCAAAGTCGGCTCCAAAAGAATCATCAGATCCAATAATGGGAGACGATTGTCTGTAATTTCCTATGTTCTCTCCTCCCAAATATACTTCAAATTTTTTGGAGAAAACACGGGTCAACTGGGTGTTCCAAAGTGAATAATTGGGCGAATAACCTCTGGGATTATCAATCAAATTGGAAACCAATCGCTGCGCCCCAACATAATGGTGGGTTAGATCGTATCGCCACTGTTTTCCGCTCGAACTGGTTTTGCTTTCCCAACCCAAATTGGCAAAAAAGCGATTCTTGGCCAACAATGGTTTTTGCATGAGTCCACTTTTATAGTCCACTTGCACATCGTAATTTTTGTATGCCGCTCTGAAATTCAAAAAGTTTCGATAGTAATAATCCAATTCCAACTGAAAACTTTTTGCATAACTTCGACCCTCTAAGTTATAAAAAGAAATTTGACGAGGCTTTTCCCAATCTACGACTACCTGATCCGTAAAATGGGTAGTGTAATAATCGGCAGAAAGAGTGATTTGGTGGGGATCTCTGATGTAAAATGATTTTGACAGACCCAATCCGTAGTTCCACGCTTTTTCGGGATGAAGGCCGTAAATTTTCCCCTGAGAGGATTGAATATTAATCGCTCTATTGGTCGCGAACAGCGTTTGATTTTCCGCAAAAATATTGGCCGCCTTTCTCCCGCTCCCCGCCGATAGCCTAATGACAAGATCCTCAAGCGGAACGTATCTAAAATGAATCCTTGGCGTTAAAAAACTACCAAAATTATTGTGAAAATCCACTCGGATTCCTGCGATCCAACTGAAGTTGTCATTGTTATCGTGGGTAAACTCAAAAAAGCTACCCACATTTCGATCCGTCCTACCGAATAAGTCACCATCGACCTGTTCAACGTAGTCATCAAAACTATAGTTTAACCCCACTTTAAATTTATTGAGGGTATTCCCAATAATCGAGTTGAAAATCAAATTGGTATAAAAACTATGCTGATTGATGTCATAGATTCGTAATCCGTAGTAGGAATCCTGGTCGTGACTGCTATAGGCTGTTTGAAAACCAAAACTTTGATAGGGAGTTTCAGGAAAAACATAGCCCAACTTAAAGGAGGCGTCCAATCGTTTGGTTTTAATTTCACTGCCCCAACGATTTTTCATTCCCCGATCTATTTCAGGGTTAAAGTTTAAAGTTCCTGATAGTTTATCATCATTCATATACCTCCAACTCAAAAAACTGACCCATCCCTTTTCCATATCCGTATATTGCCAACGGTTCATCACATTGATTTGTTCCGAAACAGGAAGATCGAGAAAACCATCATTATTGTTGTCAAACTTTTGGGTTCTTTTATTCCCATAAAGGTAGAGGCCAGTACTCCAATTTTTATCTATTTTGTGATTGAAATGCGTGTTCATCTCATACCGGCCATTGATGGAGCCAAATAGATTAAGAAAGAAAGGGATATCGGTCAGTGGCTTTTTCAATTCGGTATTGATCTGTCCTGCAATACTTTCAAAACCATTGGTTACCGATCCTGCCCCTTTACTGATTTGAATACTTTCAACCCAAGTTCCGGGCGTAAAGGTCAGTCCGTAGGCCTGAGATGCTCCGCGAACCATGGGAATATTTTCTTCCGAAATCATTAAGTAAGGACTCGAAAGACCCAACATTTTGATTTGTTTGGTTCCTGTAAGTGCATCTGCAAAATTTACATCTATGGCCGGATTGGTTTCAAAACTTTCTGAAAGATTACAACAAGCCGCTTTAAGCAATTCTTCACTGCTGACCTTTAGGATGTTTTGTGTCTCGATGAAAGACTTTTGAGAAGCTTTCCGACGCTGAGTGAGAGTAACCTCGTCCAATTCATCATCCTGATTTTGGATCATTTGGTGAGTGATAAAAGGCGTTTGTATTTTAAGTGTATCGGTCTTAAAACCGACATAACTGATAATTAATAAATCAGTCTCTGGTGTTCTTTCCAACTGGAAAGTGCCATTCTGACCCGTAACCGTTCCAATGGTAGTATTTTGCCAAAAAACACTGGCTCCGGTCAGGGGATATGTTTTATTATTTTCTTGATATTGTACAATTCCATTGAGAGGGTCTTGAGAAAAGACCACGCCCCACGAAATACATACAATAAATATGTGTTTTTTCATGATTTTAGGGTTAGATTCAACGTTAAATAAGAAGCGTATTTAACCTTGGATCAACCGTAAAAAATAAGGCTTTGATGTAACAGGAAGATTTTGTTCCTGGGTACTTGAGGTTTAGGTTGGGTAAAAACCGTCTTTAAAAAGATGGTTTTTGAGGCTTCAAATTGGAAGGGATCGTTTGGTAAAATCCCAATATATCCAAGCTGAATTTCGTAATCAGTATTTTGTTGGGGTTCATTGTTTTGGATAAAAATGGTTTGATCCTGACAGCAGTGATTCTTTTCAAGGTTAAAACCCTGACGCGAGTCTTGGGATTTTTCCGAAGGCATTCCACAACCCTCGGCATTCCAGGCCAGAACAATTTCCTCTATATGTCCTCCGCAATAGTGAACATTCAAAGCCAGCCCGATTTTTGAAGTTAAAAAAATCAAGGCAAAGAAAAAGGCTTTAATGTTACTTACATTCATAGTGCAAATTTAAGGATTTTATCCAAATTGGTAAAACAACATGGCTACTGCCATTACAAGCATGAGTATATTTTCTATCAGCGTTGCCTCGGTCATGGGTAACTTTAGAGCAGTTCCCAAACAGGCACAATCGATTCTGTTTTTATCAAAAAGGGAATAAACAACACCAACGGTGGTGATGGATAAGATTATAATGGTGGCGATAAAAGCAAAACTTATTTGCCAACGCAACAATAACATCAAACCCAAAAGGGTCTCAATAAAAGGGTAAGCCTTAGCATAAAAAAGGCTTCTTTTGGCCAATGGATCGTACTGCGCAAAAGCGGAGGGAAATCCCCTATAATCCAAAAATTTAAAAAAACTGAAAACGATAAAAAACAGTCCCATAAAATCAATCATAAAATTGGTGATTCGGAAAATGTTTTTTTGAAGGAGTACAGCACCTGCAATCAGATAAACAAAAATCAAGAAAAGCGGGAAGAGTTGTTTTAATTTTGAGGGGGACTCCAAAGCAAGGTTATCATCATATTTCGATTCATGCGAAGGAGTGTATTTGGGGGGTAAAATTGCTGTTATTTTTTCTAATGACAGTATTTTTAAAACGTCCATCACTACACTTCCATTGGCGAGATCAATTTTAAGATCTTGAACCTCATCCAAACCCATCAATTTTTTGGTCACTGAGGAAACACAACCTTCACATGTCATCCCCGAAATTTTTATATTCTGCTTCATTGTTGAAAAGTGGGCTTTTTTTGGTTAATTAAACACTGTAAATAAGGGGTCAATTAAATTTTAGACAATGATGTTTTTAATACTTTTGTCTCTACCTAGAGTTCAGTTTCTTTTATGCAAAACTACTTAAAAAAAGCATCTGTGTCGGATCAAAAAAATCCATTTATCCCAATAAATATTCATCGATTAAGAAAAATAAATGAGTAAAAAACAAATTTCATCTGCTCTCATCTCTGTTTTTGACAAAACAGGTTTGGCCCCCATCATTCATCAACTAAGCTCTCAAGGGGTTACCTTTTACTCCACGGGTGGTACGGAAAAATATATTTGCGATTTGGGCTACGATGTAGTTGCAGTAGAAGATGTAACGGGATACCCATCCATTTTGGGTGGACGGGTAAAAACATTACACCCCAAGGTATTTGGGGGAATTTTGAACCGTCAGGAAGTTTCGGATGATCAAACTGCTTTGGAGGAATTTGAAATCCCACAAATCGATTTAGTGATCGTTGATTTATATCCATTTGAAGATACTGTTGCTGCAGGTGGAAGTGAACAAGAAATTGTCGAAAAAATAGATATAGGAGGAATTGCCCTCATAAGAGCTGCCGCAAAAAATTTTAAGGACACCTTTTGCGTATCTGACAAAAACGATTACAAAGATTTTCTGGATATTCTCATCCAATCTAATGGTGCTCCTGATATAGATCAAAGAAAAAGGTATTCCGTCAAGGCTTTTCAAACCTCTTCTCATTACGACGCTGCCATTTTTAACCATTTCAACCAAGAGGAGGAAGTATTAAAGTTGAGTGTAAAGGATGCCAAAACCCTTCGCTATGGAGAAAACCCTCATCAAAAAGGCCATTTTTTTGGTCCATTATCCGACCTTTTGGAGCAAATTCATGGGAAAGAAATTTCTTACAACAACCTTTTAGACATCGATGCAGCAGTAAATCTCATGCTCGAATTTTATGACGGTAATTGCAGCTTTGCCATTCTTAAACACAATAATGCCTGTGGATTTGCTACCCGCTCCACCCTCAAAGAAGCCTATGTCGATGCACTTGCTGGAGATCCTGTGTCTGCATTTGGAGGAGTATTGATTACCAATAAAACCATTGACTTGGATACGGCCAACGAAATCCACAGCCTGTTTTGCGAAGTGGTAATTGCTCCCCATTACCAAGAAGATGCCTTGGAGCTTTTGAAAGGAAAAAAGAACAGAATATTATTGGTTCAAAAAGACACCCCACTGCCCTCCACCATCTATAGAAGCTGCCTCAACGGCATACTGGTTCAGGACAGAGATTCCAAAACAGATATTACAGAGGAACTGGAATTTATCACTGACAACAAACCCAATTCGCAACAGATCGAGGATTTGATATTTGCCTCTAAAATTTGTAAACACACCAAATCAAATACCATTGTATTGGCGAAAAATGGTCAACTACTAGCCTCTGGGACGGGGCAAACTTCGAGAGTAGACGCATTAAATCATGCCATTGAAAAAGCCAAACACTTCAATTTTGATCTGAATGGTGCCGTAATGGCAAGTGACGCTTTCTTTCCATTCCCTGATTGTGTGGAGATCGCTCACAAAGCTGGAGTCAACAGTATCCTACAGCCGGGAGGGTCTATCAAAGACCAACTTTCCATCGATTATTGCAACCAAAATAATTTGTCAATGGTCTTTACGGGTACACGTCATTTCAAACATTAATTTTCATAACTTTATTGCGAATAAAACTAACAAGTTATGGGTCTCCTAACCGAGGAAATCGCGATAGATTTAGGCACTGCAAATACATTAATCATCCACAATGACAAAGTAGTTGTAGACAGTCCGTCTATAGTGGCCATCGACAGGACAACCAATAAGATCATTGCCATAGGTGATGAGGCCAGCATGATGCATGGAAAAACGCATGAAAACATCAAGACCATTAGACCTTTAAAAGATGGTGTCATTGCTGATTTTAATGCCTCGGAGCAAATGATCAATATGTTAATCAAAAGCATACCCACACTCAAGAAAAGATTCTTTACCCCTTCACTAAGAATGGTGATCTGTATTCCTTCGGGAATTACAGAAGTGGAAATGAGAGCAGTAAAAGAATCTGCAGAGCGAGTCAATGGTAAAGAAGTCTATTTGATACACGAACCCATGGCAGCGGCCATTGGAATAGGTATAGACATCATGCAACCCAAAGGAAATATGATCGTTGACATCGGTGGAGGAACAACCGAAATAGCGGTTATTGCCCTTTCTGGGATTGTATGCGACAAATCGGTCAAAATTGCGGGTGATGTTTTTACCAATGACATCGTCAACTACATGAGAAGTAAGCACAACCTATACGTGGGAGAGCGTACTGCCGAAAAAATAAAAATATTGATCGGTTCCGTGATTGAGGATCTTGAAAACCCTCCCGAGGATATGTCTGTTCAAGGAAGAGACTTGGTTACCGGAAAACCCAAACAAGCAATGATTTCTTATACTGAAATTGCCAAGGCTCTGGACAAGTCCATTATAAGAATTGAAGAGGCCATCATGGAAGCTTTATCCCAAACCCCACCCGAGTTGGCGGCCGATATCTATAATACTGGAATTTATCTGGCGGGAGGCGGAGCGCTCCTCAGGGGACTGGATGTTAGGCTTTCCAGAAAAACCGATTTACCTGTTTATATTGCAGAAGACCCCTTGCAAGCCGTTGTAAGAGGAACCGGAATCACCTTAAAAAATATCGAGCGGTATAAAACTATATTGATCAAATAATGACTTATGCGGCAGCTCATCAATGCCCTACTTAAGTACAAAAACACCCTAATATACTTGGGTTTATTGATCATATCTCTTGTTTTTTTAAACCAACGAAGCTTTTACCACCAATCTGTTTTTAGTAGTACAGCACTGTCACTTTCTAGCAAATTCAATATGGCAGGGCAAAATCTTTCTAGTTACCTCGATCTTGCCAAGAACAATGAAAAGCTAATTGCTGAAAATATTAAACTCAAGACTCTAGAATTGATCCATTTTACAGAGAAATTCCCAAAAAAAAGGGCTATTGATACTTTCGCTTTTCAGGTTATGGGTGCAAGAATCATCAAAAACAGTTATAATCGTGCGAGAAATTACTTGATAATAGATCAGGGATACAAGGATGGAATTGAAACAGAAATGGGAGTAATATCCAGCGATGGCGTTGTGGGGATTGTCAATCAGGTTACTACCGATTTTTCTAGTGTGATTTCCATATTACACCGAGATTTAAAAATCAATGCTAGTTTTAAAAAAAATGGTGCATACGGTTCGCTATCTTGGCAAGGCAAACACCCCAATAGAATGAAATTGAATGATGTTTCCACCTTAAACCCCGTAATGGAGGGAGACACCATAGTGACCGGTGGCATGTCGGATTATTTCCCTCATGGTATCCCAATTGGAAAAGTTTTTAATTTTCAAAAACCCGAACTCGAAGGGTATTACGATATTGATGTTGAGCTATTTAGCAATCTTACGCAGAAAAAGTTCGTTTATGTCTTAAAGAATACAAAGAAGGATCAACTCAATCAATTGAAAAATGAATCGCGATAATATAATTTCAATTTTTCAGTTTTTACTTCTGCTGTTACTGCAGGCCTTTTTGCTGAACAACATTAATTTTTTTGGATTCATCAATCCCAACCTCTACCTTTTATTCATCCTTGTCTATCGTTTGGATGGCAACCCTACTTTATTGATTATTTTGGGCTTTGTGATGGGACTATTGCTCGACCTATTGACACAAGGATCGGGAGGTCATACCATCGCCACCTTAACCATAGCTTTCATAAGGCCTTTTATCATTAGGTTCTCTTTTGGTGTAAACTATGATGTTCCTATGGGTATGATTAAGGGAAGTTTACTTAACCAAAGATTACTATATCTATCGTTGATGGTGGTAATACACCATTTGGTGCTCTATAGTGTTGTCTACTTTAGTTTTGAAAATATCATTACCATTCTAAAAAATACTCTTTTTACATCTTTTTTTACCTTTATACTGGCGTACATTTCCTTGGGATTATTCAAAGAGAAAAATGATTAGGCGATTTTTTTTACCGGTAGTAACTCTTTTAACCGCTGTAATTTTTATTGGTAGGCTGATCAGCTTACAACTGCTCAACTCTTCCTACAAGCTCCTCTCAGATGGAAATGCTGTAATTGAAAATTCGATTTACCCTGAACGTGGATACATCTATGATCGTAACCAAAAACTCTTGGTTTCCAACCAACCTGTTTACGATTTGATGGCCATCCCCGAAAATATCGCCGTATTTGATACCCTGGAACTCTCAAAAATATTGGATGTTTCAAAAGCTGAACTCAAAGAAAAAATCAAATTCGCAAGAACTTTTTCTGTAAAACTTCCTTCCATCATTGTTGGGAAAATTTCTAGAGAACGCAATGCTGTAATACAGGAAAAAATATGGAAATATCCTGGTTTTTTTCTCCAAAAAAACTCTGTAAGAAACTATCCTATTTCTCTCGCTTCTAACCTATTAGGCTATGTAAGTGAGGTCAACAAAAGTGACATGAAAAAAGATAATTATTACCGCTTGGGGGAATTGATCGGCAGGCAGGGTATAGAAGAATATTATGAACATTTTTTAAGAGGAAAAAAAGGAAAGAAGTTTTATCAAAAAGACCGCTTTAATCGGATCATAGGATCCTATGAAGATGGGAAATATGATGTCCCTATGGAAGGTGCACAAAATCTATATCTAACCATTGACAGAGAACTTCAGCAATACGGCGAACAATTGTTTCAAAATAAAAGGGGAGGTATTGTAGCCATAGAACCCAAAACGGGGGAGGTACTTTCTCTGGTCTCAGCACCCAGCTATGATCCCAGCATACTCGTGGGTAGAAAACGATCCGAAAACTATCGAAAACTAGCATTGGACACTTTTGCAAAGCCCCTCTTTGACAGAAGCCTTCAAGCTCAATATGCTCCTGGGTCTCCTTTCAAATCCCTCAATGCTTTGATTGCATTACAAGAGGGGGTCATCGACAAAGAAACATCTTACTTGTGTCAAAAAGGTCACTTCTATGCCCGTAGGGTGTTTATGGAGTGTCATTGCAGGCTTGGAACCAAAAACAACTTACGCTCTGGTATTTACCGATCTTGTAATACTTATTTTGCTAATGTTTACAGAAGGATCATTGACCGAGCAGGAGAAAACATTGAGGATGGCATGAACATTTGGCATGAACATTTAAAGAGTTTTGGTTTGGGGAATTACCTCGGATATGACTTGCCCGTTGGAAAAAAAGGTTTTATACCAGATGCTGATTATTACAATTATTGGTATAAAAAAGGAGGCTGGAAGTCCGCTACGGTAGTCTCCAATGCCATTGGTCAAGGAGAATTATTAACCACCCCCATCCAAATGGCCAACTTTACCGCCGCCATTGCCAACAGAGGGTATTTTATCCAACCTCATTTCCTAAAAAGCGTCAGTAATAACTCCTTGAACAAAGTATATGAAAAAAAAGAAACGTCTATTGATTCTATTCACTTTGAAACGGTAATCGATGGTATGCATCAGGTCGTTGAAAGAGGTACTGCGAGAATTGCCAAAATTAAAGGAATTGAAGTTTGTGGAAAAACCGGAACGGTTGAAAATTTTATGAAAATAAAAGGTGTGAAAACCCAGCTAACAGATCACTCCATTTTCATTGCTTTTGCACCCAAAGATGATCCTAAAATTGCTATTGCAGTCTATGTGGAAAACGGTTATTGGGGGGCAAGATGGGCTGCTCCTATAGCAAGCTTGATGATTGAAAAATACCTCAACGGAAATGTAAAAAGAAAATGGTTGGAAGACAGAATGTTGAATGGGAGTTTGATCGCAGAATACGAAAAACCTCATTCCGGAGAACCCTTTGTGATCAATGAATAAAAGTATAATTTTCCGTCTTGATTGGGTGCTACTACTTGTATACCTTGTATTGGTCTCTTTTGGTATTGTCAATGTCTATTCTGCAACTTTCAGCGAAACATCCGGAGGGCTTTTTGACCTCACTCAAGCCGTTGGAAAACAAGTTTTTTTTCTGGTATTCAGTCTGTTTACTGGCATTATTATTCTGGCTATAAACAGTAAGTTTTTTGAACAATTTGCATCATTGGGCTACTTTATAAGTATACTATTATTGGTGGGTCTTTTTGTTTTTGGCAAGACCGTCTCTGGTGCTACCTCTTGGTACAACATTGGCGGGATAAGTTTTCAACCCTCTGAACTGGCAAAAGTTACTACTGCATTGATCATTGCAAGCCTATTGAGTAAGTTTCAATCGGATATCAAAACCCCAAGAACTTTGTTTAAAATTGGAGCATATGTCCTCCTTCCCTTTTTGCTGATCGTTGTACAACCCGACCCCGGATCAGCTCTGGTATTTGGCGCTTTCTTTTTTCCATTATTCAGAGAAGGACTTAATTATTCCTATTTGATCATTTTCCTCTCTGTATTATCTCTATTTTTTGTCACCCTCAGTTTTCCCTTTGGTGTGGTCGTCGGAATCATCGTCATGTTGATCTTCTTACTCTACTTCATTTTTAAAAAACTGAATCCAAAAGTAAAAATTTGGCCTTTTCTGATTTTCCTGATGATTTCAATCGGATTTTCATTCTCGGTAGACTACATCTTTGATAATGTTTTTCAACAGCGCCACCGTGATAGGATCAATATTGTTTTAGGGAAAGAGGTCGATACACAAGGGGTGGGCTACAATATTAATCAATCTAAAATCGCAATCGGTTCTGGAGGATTAAAAGGAAAGGGGTTTTTAGAGGGCACACAAACCAAAGGAGATTTTGTTCCCGAACAACATACTGATTATATCTTCAGCACCATAGGTGAGGAGTGGGGGTTTACTGGCAGTTTCTTTTTGATTTTTCTTTTTTGTCTACTCGTTTTAAGAATCATATTACAAGCTGAAAAACAAACCAATAAATTCCGAAGAATTTATTCCTATGGAATAGCTGGGTTAATTTTTATCCATTTTTTTATCAATATCGGAATGTCTTTGGGCATGGTTCCCACAATTGGGATTCCGCTTCCTTTTGTGAGTTATGGTGGTTCCAGTATCCTGGCCTTTAGCATAATGGTATTTATCCATTTAAACTTCGACGCTAATAGACTCAATGATTGGTAAGCTTAATGCTTTACGTCCAAAATATCTCTAAGACTGTTCCCCAAAGTCATAAAGGCCAAAACCAAACTCATGATGGCCAATCCGGGTAATAAGGTTAAATAAGGCTTGCCCAGCAATAAATATCTGAAGTGGTCTTTTACCATCCCCCCCCAACTGGGCACAGGAGGCTGAGCACCAATTCCCAAAAAACTCAATCCACTTTCAATCAGTATAGCACTGGCAAAATTGGCCGCCGAAATGACAATCAATGGGGGAATAAGCAAAGGAAGAATATGATGCCAAACGATTCGTGCTTTACCATAACCCAACGTTTGGGCAGCTTTGATAAAGGTTTTCTCTTTTAGGGTTAAAACCTGTCCTCTTACGACCCGCGCCACCTCTACCCACATGGTCAAGCCCACGGCAACAAAAACTTGCCAAAAACCGCGACCCAAAGCCAATGTAATGGCAATGACCATCAACAAGGTAGGAATAGACCAAAAAACATTGATCAACCAGACAATCCCCTTATCCAAATAACCTCCAAAAAAGCCACCCAAAGCCCCTAAAACGACACCGATCAAAAGGGAAATAAATACGGCAACAAAACCTATCGAAAGTGATATCCTTGACCCAACGATCAACCGACTCAACAAATCTCTACCGTATTTGTCTGTTCCCAATAGGAATTTTTTTTCTTCTAAATATTGCTTTTTAAAAGTGGAGTCAGATAGTGGAGATTGCAGTTTTGACGCATCAATAAACTCATAGTAATTTGATGGGGAGCCATAGGGTTGAATTTCGACTCCATCAGGTTGTAATCGGTAATCTTGTATGGGAATTTCAGTATTGCCATTTACCTCTCCTGATAAAAAAGACTTACTGCTTGAAGAGATATTCTCCGCTTGAAGCATCAACATCTCTACTTTAAAACCCGGCGGTTTGGAGTGAATCGACAAATGCATTTGATTGGCGTTGGAGGTACTGTCAGGAGCAATTTGATAGGCAAAAACGGCGACAAAAACCAAGCCAATAATATATAGTATACTGAAAACTGCCCACAGGTCTTTTAGAAATTTTTTGTAGACAATGGCCTCCCTCAAAACATCAATTTTACTTTTTAATCTGAGCTACTGGATAATTCTCTAGGTTGATGTTCAAATCTTCCAAAACACTCACTGCCTCTGAAATATAAAAATCTTTTTCTAACCCTTCTATCCACCTTTCCTTTCGTTCTTTAAACACCTCATCAACAGAAACTTTGGAATCCTGCAACCATTTAAAAGTGAGATCTGATTTATAATCTTTGAGAACACTAAACTTATCTGATATTTTTTTATTGGTCTCCTGCTCTGTCAGATAATCCTTATAATTAAGGGTATATACATAATCATCCTGTTGGTCTTCTATTCTTCTGGCCTGTTGTTCTACCAACTGGATATAGGGATTCTCTTTCAATCTAATGGCACTCTGATTCAAAGCATAATCAAGATTGGTTTGATTTTCCCACTGCTTAAAAGGAGCAGGTTCAATTCTGTCCCAAGACAAAGGATTTTCCTGATCTTTTTCACCCATATCAATATAAGAGTATTGATTCTTGAGGATGATGTCACTTCTCACCCCCTCCAGTTGTGTAGAGCCTCCGTTGATGCGGTAAAATTTATCGGTTGTAAGCTTTACAGCACCCAAGTCGCCGTGAGTTCCTCCTGAAATGATACGATTCAAATCGATTACATTTTGAACAGTCCCTTTTCCAAAGGTTTGTTTACTTCCCAAAATAATAGCTCTTTTATAATCTTGGAGTGCAGCAGCCAAAATTTCGGATGCCGAAGCCGAAAATTGGTTGACCATAACAACCAACGAACCATCCCAAACAATAGATGGGTCTTCATCGTACAATATATCTTTGGCACCTCCTGTACTTTTTACTTGTACTACCGGACCTTTGTCAATAAAAAATCCAGTAATATCAACAACCGTTTTAAGTGATCCTCCACCATTATTTCTCAAGTCGACTATAATACCACTGACATTTCTCTTTTTGAGAGCCTCCAATTCTTTTTTGACATCACTGGCAGCATTTCTGCTTTTTTGATCTTTAAAATCAATGTAGAATTTCGGCAATTGAATCAGACCATAATTTTTTCCATTCTTTTGAATGATCGTTGATTTTGCATAGGACTCCTCTAACTCAACCACATCCCGATTGATTACCACCTCCTCTATTACACCGCTCACTCTCCTAACAGTCAAAAACACCTGAGTACCCTTGGGCCCTTTGATCAGTTTAACTGCATCACTCAAACGCATAGGTCCAATTTCGACGGCATCTTCATCTTTTTGAGCCACTTTAAGTATGATGTCACCCACCTCTAGTGCTTTGGCTTTCCAAACGGGGCCTCCAACGATCACCTCTATGATCTCAACCACTTGATCTTTCTTTTGCAATCGCGCACCAATACCTTCAAACTTTCCTGAAATATTTTGATCAAACTTTTCCTTGTCATCTGGAGCAAAGTAATTGCTGTGGGGATCAAACTCAAGAGTTATTGAGTTTACATAAATAGAAAACCAATCCTTACGTTCAACCTCATCAAAAATCTCAAAATAATTTTCAATGTTTTCTCTGGTCTTGGAACGAGCCTCTTCTTCTAGTACAATTTTTGATCTAATTTGATAGGTACTGTCTTTTTCTTTCTCAAAATCTTCCTGTTCTACCAAATCTGAAAAATATTCTAAAGTGGAAAGTTTAAACCTTTTTCGCCATAGGTCTTTTAGACCGTTTAAAGTTCTGGCATAAGGAACCTCCTCAAAGTTTAGATTGATTGAATCCTTCAGTCTAAAATCAAAAGGTTCAATCAATAACTCCTCATAAAATTGTTTTACCTGATCCATTCGTGCAATCAATCGATCGTAGGTCAAATTGAAAAAAGAAACATCAGCTTCCCTAATTTGATCGTCTATTTCGTCTTTATATCTTTTGAAATTATTGATGTCAGATTGAAGGAAAAATCGGCGTTGGCCATCAATACCCTGAATGTAGTTCTCAAAAACACGTTCTGAAAAAGTATCATCAATGTCTTTGGGATCATAGTGACCTTTCTGCATTACATAAGTGATCACCTCAATCAATAATTTGTCCTTATCCGGGTTGTCTAATCCAGAATTAGAGCTTCCGATTAGAATGAGCGCAAAAATACCAACGACAAATAGTCCGAAAAGTCTCATAAATTTCTATTAAAGAGTAAATTTAACCAAAAACCCCCTATAAAGCCCAAACCCTAAAAACTTTTTGTTGATACTAAATTGATCTGGAGGGGTTAATATTTTTTAAATTTACTTCGTATTAAAAATTCATGGAAAAAAAACCCCTCATACTCGTAACCAATGACGATGGGATTACAGCCCCTGGCATAAGGAAATTAATTGAAGTAATGAACGAGATCGGAGAGGTCGTTGTTGTTGCTCCAGACAGTCCACAGTCAGCAATGGGACATGCCATAACCATCAACTCTACACTCCATTGTACTGAGATCAAAGTCAAAGAAGGAACCCATTTAGAATACAGTTGTTCCGGAACCCCAGCAGACTGTGTAAAACTGGCAGTTAATGAAATTTTAGACCGCAAACCCGACCTATGTGTCTCTGGCATCAATCACGGATCCAATTCTTCCATCAATGTCATCTACTCAGGAACGATGAGTGCAGCCGTTGAGGCAGGGATTGAAGGCATACAAGCCATCGGTTTTTCCCTGTTAGATTATCGTTGGAGTGCTGACTTTGATGCCATCAGAAATTATGTCAAAAAAATCACCCTCAGTGCTTTGGAGAACAAAATCCCCTCCAATGTTGTTTTGAATGTCAATTTCCCAAAACTGGTTGAGGAAGAAATAAAAGGGATCAAAATTTGTCGTCAGGCCAAAGCCTATTGGGTAGAGGAATTTGATAAAAGAACCAATCCCATGGGGCTCGATTATTACTGGCTAACCGGGAACTTTGTCAATGAGGACAAGGGAGAAGACACGGACGAATGGGCGCTCAGTCAAGGCTATATCTCTGTAGTCCCAATAGAATTTGACCTTACGGCACATCATGCCATCCAACGATTAAACACATGGAATTTTGAGAAATAAAGAACTTTTTCAGGGTGTAATTGCCAGTTTTTTTGCCAGCTCAAGTGCAATGATTTTTATACTGCTCTATTTTTCGGAGGGGCCTATTGAGGATGCCATTGTCTCTTTGTTCCAACAAAAAAAGTTAGGAGGGCTCATCAGCATAGGTGCCCTAATCAATTTGCCCTTATTCTTTTTGGGGATGCACAAAAGAAAAACCAATTTTGCCAAAGGTGTTATGATTACCTCTATAATTATTGTCATGATGGTTGCGATTCTTAAAATTATTTAAATTGAAATATTACATCATTGCCGGCGAGGCCTCCGGTGATCTCCACGGATCAAAATTGATGGAAGCCTTGAAAGAAAAAGATGACAAAGCCCAAATTCGCTTTTGGGGAGGTGACTTGATGCAAAAGGCTGGTGGAGTATTGGTAAAGCATTACAAAATGCTGGCTTTTATGGGTTTTTGGGAAGTAATCACCCACTTGGGAACCATACTGAAAAATATCAAATTTTGTAAAAAAGACATCACCGACTTTCAGCCTGATGTCATCATATATATTGACTATCCAGGATTCAATCTCAGAATTGCAAAATGGGCCAAGCAAAAAGGCTTTAAAAATCATTTTTACATCAGTCCTCAGGTATGGGCGTGGAAGGAAAATAGGGTACATCAGATGAAAAAAGATCTGGATGCTCTCTACGTCATCCTTCCCTTTGAAAAAGATTTTTTTGAAAACAAACACCAATTCAAAGTGGAATTTGTAGGACATCCCCTACTGGACACCCTCACCCAAAGAAAAAAAACAACCGATTTTCTCAAACAAAATCAATTGTCCGATAAAAATAATCTTATCGCATTATTGCCAGGCAGTAGAAAACAAGAGATTAAAAAAATGTTGCCTATTTTTCTAAAGGTATCGGAACTCTTTCCAGAATTTGAATTTGTCCTTGCCGGAGCTCCCGGCATAGACCCAGGGTGGTATCAAAAATTCTTTGGTGAAGAAAACGTCAAAATTATACAAAACAAGACCCACGACCTGCTTTTACACGCTCGGGCAGCCTTGGTGTCCAGTGGAACGGCCACGCTAGAGACCGGGCTGCTCGATGTTCCTCAAGTGGTTTGCTACCGCAGTAGTTTTTTGACCTATTGGATTGCCAAATGGCTCGTAAAGTTAAAATTTATCTCCCTAGTCAATCTGATTTTGGATCGTGAAGTCGTTAAAGAACTCATTCAAGGGGCGTTTAATGTCAAGGAAGTAGCTCACCATCTGGAATATGTTCTTTCCGATAAAGGACAAAAAAAACTCAAGAAAGATTACCAAGAACTCCGTGGCCTTCTTGGTGCAGGGGGTGCCAGTAAAAAAACTGCGCAGTTGATCACAGATGCGCTCCAATAATTATTTTTTACTATAAATTTAGGGGATGAAAGCCCCCAAATTTCCCATCTATATTGTAACACTGCTTTTTGTCAGCGGTATGTTAATTTCTCCTTGGATCAAAAACTATTTTCACATTGGATCACTGATTCTCATACCACTGTTATTGGCCTTGACAAAAAAATATCGTGTATGGGTTTATCTTATTTTTCTCCCCCTAGGTATTATACACCACCAACAGAACTATAGTCTACCTTCCTCCCATTACAGCCACTTGGAAAAAGAGGAGAAGCAGAACACCCTGCTGATCAAATTGACAGAAACATTAAAACCTAATGATTTTCAGTATCGATTTTATGGAAAAGTTATTCGGCTAGGTCAAAAAAAATCAGAGGGTAAAATCCTTATCGGTATAAACAGAGATAACCTAAAACAAGTCCCAAATACCGGAGACCTCATTCTCACCCCTATGTTACCTCAGCCCATCTTGTCCCGAACCAATCCTGGTGGGTTTGACTACAAAAAATACCTGAGTCAAATCAAAATTCACGACCAACTCCAACTCACTCAAAAGAATTTTGTATTGATTGAAGACAAAATCAGAGGCCCTAGTGATTATCTGAATCAATGGAATGCCTCTCTTGAAAAAAAATTAGATCAATCTCAACTGTCTATGGCCTCAAAAAACACCCTCAAAACCTTACTGCTTGGAAAAAGGGATGCGTTGGATCGTGAATTGGTTCAAGCTTATGCTGATGCGGGAGTGGTTCATATTTTGGCCATTTCAGGACTACACATTGGCATCATCATGCTCTTTTTGGGCTTTGTGCTCCAACCCATTCAATCGATACCTGGGGGAAAATGGATTTATATTGTATGCATCGTCCTACTGCTATGGGTTTTTGCCTTCTTCACAGGAGGCAGTCCCTCTGTAATAAGAGCAGTAACTATGTTTAGCGGATTTGCTTTGGCCAAATATTCCCAACGCATTCACAGTACCTTTCACTTGCTGATCGTCAGTTTTTTTCTACTATTGGTTTTTTACCCTCCATTTCTTTATCAAGTTGGGTTCCAAATGAGCTACCTCGCTGTTTTGGGAATCATTAAGATTCACCCCCTTCTCCAAAAACTTTGGGAACCCCAACATCGTATCGTCCAAAAATTATGGGAAGTTACTACCGTATGCTTGGCCGCTCAAATTGCCGTTGCTCCCTTAAGTATCTTTTATTTCCATCAATTTCCGGGTCTATTTCTCCTTTCCAACTGGTTGATTCTTCCTTTTTTTGGCTTGTTTCTCATAGCGAGTCTAGGTTTGGTTGTGCTTTTGGCTATGGAAATGGAAATACGCCCCCTGACCATTGGCTATGACAAAACAGTAAGCACCATGAATGATGTTATTTTGTGGGTTGCAAATCAAGAAAGTTTTTTGTTTAGAAACATGCGGCTGTCCCTGACCCTTTTGATCTCAATATATATTCTTATGGGCTTCATCTATTGGGGTATGAAGGTCCAAAAAATACGATATCTAACAGCACCCCTTGCTGGCCTGTTGATCCTCCAGTTGGTTGTTGTTTTTGAACATTGGGAAAACTCTAAAGTCCATCAACTGTGGTTATTGTATCAACACAACAAAACCATAATCGCACACCACACCCCCAAAAAGCTGGTGCTCTACAGTCCACAAAAAATCACTGAAGAAGGTCGGTTAATCAATGATTTTAAAAATGAATATCCAATAGACACTATTCAAATCGAAGCTTTCAAAAACACTTTTATCACCAACGAATTAAACCTTTTGGTTTTGGATGAAAAGGCCATTTACAATATTCCCGATTTCGAGGCTACTCATCTGTTGATGTCCAGTAATCCTATGGTGAATCTAGATCGCGTATTGGAAAATCTTCGTCCCAAAATGGTTTTCTCCGATGGGAGTAATTATCCCTGGAATGTCTCGCGATGGAAAATAAGTTGTCAAAAACACAACGTCCCATTTGTAAACCTAAGAGAACAGGGAGCTTATGCTATCAACCTCTAAACTTGGGTCTAAAGTTTTTACGGTATTTTTCAAAATCATCAGGTTTACTGAAGATCATATAATCCCCTTGCTTGATCATTTTGAGATAAAGCTCGATCTGTTGTGGTTTTTGATAACCTACCAAAGGAGTAATCAAATCCCCTGTTTCACTGATAAAAATAACCGTTGGATAGCCCTTAACCCCTAAAAACTGGGTAAACTGGTGGGTTGAATTCCTTCCTTTTCTATCCGGGTCATAATTGGGATTGGTGAAAGTATTCCCGAAGTAACTGATGGTCTCTTGTCCCTCAGCGTTGAATTTCACGGCATAGTAATGTTCGGAAATATAGGCCGCCACATCACGGTTTTGAAAGGTTTTTTTATCCATCAATTTACAGGGGCCACACCAATCGGTATATACATCAATAAGAATTTTTTTTGGGTTTTCTTTCTGTGCCTCTATAGCTTCTCCAAAAGTCATCCACTCAATGGCTTGGGCATGAATCCAAAAACCACTAAGGCAAAAAACAATTAATAAAAATCTCC
>Ga0209603_1000908_pt1 | contig 33167 bp, 47 predicted proteins | sample COGITO_mtgs_1206_FD_184812 | JGI IMG/M metagenome (GOLD analysis project Ga0209603, IMG submission 184812) | Pelagic marine microbial communities from North Sea - COGITO_mtgs_120607 (SPAdes) (version 2) | ecosystem: Environmental > Aquatic > Marine > Epipelagic ... | reverse complement strand
TTCTTTTTTACTTGTTTAACTTCCTTAGCTTCTTTTTCAGTAAGCCAATTAAATAAGATTTGCATTTGAGATTTTACACAACTATTGCAAGCCCAACTCACTTTCATGTCTGGATGTAATTCTTTTAATATTGGTTCTAAGTTGTTTCTTAAAAAGGATATGTCTATAGAGCCTGGAAAGGCACTTGTTTTGTTATATAGTTTGATGGTTTGTTCTATTGTCATAATAAACGTCTTTCAATTATACGTAAAATTAACGGTGTTATTAATATTATTGGGTTTAAAGTTATTAAAAAATAAATTAAGGATAACCAAAACGTAAGGCAAAAGCTACAGTTAAAAGGCTTGTAGTCCCATTTATCAATCAAAGGTCTAGCATAGTCTACCCACGTTGTGGATATGGTAATTATTACTAATAAACTAACTATAGAATTCATTTAATGTCCATTTTTGTTTTATCTTATTTGCTAATTCTTTGAACTTATATTGTATTGTATTACGGTGGATGTCGCTTTTTTCAGCTAAACAGTTTCTATTACCACTACAAATCAATAACTGTTCCATCATAATACGGTCTAATCCTTGTAAAGAGTTAATTAAGTCTTTTAACACTTGGTCTTTAAAACAACTATTAGAGTATGTTTCTATGTCCTCTATACTACTAAATTGACTTGGTAAATAGTATTTCGTTCTGTATTGTCCACGCTCGCTAATTATTTGGTAGAGGCAAAGTTTATAAACATATTTTTTAATAGAGTTTTCTTTGTCTAATTGAATGATGAAATCTTCACCCTTGTTAAGTAATATAATGAAAATGTCTTGTTTAAAGTCCTCTAACTCTACTACATTGTATTCTCTACCAATCCAAAATATAAAGTTTTCTATTTTCTTAATTAACTTTCTGTCCATTAATATTCTTTTGTCACGTTGTACATTTCAGACTTGAGAAAACTTATGTTGGTCCTCATAGCGTCTATAACTCTATATCCAGACTCTAACAATCTTCTAAGCTTATACATTTCAGGGACTTCTACATTAGCCTCATTAGTAGCTCTAGCTACAGAAAATCCCTCTTTTACTCTATCATGTATAACCTTTTCATAGTTTTGATGTGCTTCTGTTCTAATAGTTTCTATATAATATAGATAGGCTGTCAATTCTTTTAGTTGTTTATTTAAGCTGTTACCGTCAAATACGTCAGTTTGTTTATATTCTTTGATTATTTCAGCTATCTTTTTTAGTGTTGATTTCATCTTGTAGTTGTTGTATGGTTAATAATAAATTCATAAAGTCCTCAAATTCTAAACAGGCATAGTCATTCTCAAAGTTCTTAGTAAACACTACAACAGGAGTTTTTCCCATAGGTCTGTCACTTCTAGCCTGTTCTAAGGCTTTCCAGATGTTTAACTTTTCTTGGTTCTTACATTCCCAGTGATAGTCAAATAAAATAGAGTCTGGATTAATGTCTATAATGTCTCCTTTAATACTCATTCCACCACTCATAGGAGTTCGTCTTACATTAGTATTAAACTTTTTATTTAGTTGTTTGGCCACGTCTCTTTCAAAACGCTTGCCCTTTTGGTTAGCATTTAAAGTCATAATATTTCAAAATGTTTTCTAATTATTTTTCCTAACTCAGCGTCATTAGGATAAATCCTACATAATAAATTAATATTACGCTCAACAAGACTATAAGGCTGGTTATAATCTGAGTCCTTTGTCTGTCTGTATTCATTTAAAGTCCTTTTTTTCATTTGTCTTTATAAAAACCCTCAATAATTATAGTAAATAAACAACCTACTATAAATGTTAACATATGTGACGCTAATATAATAAAATAAATTTTAAACATTTTTAGTAGATTTTAATTCAGCTTGTTTTAAATTATGTTTATAGGTAGAAAAATCTGTTTTTAATATAGCATTTTCTTTGTAAGCTACAGCGTTTTCATATTTAAGTTTTGATATGTCTCTATAGTTTTGTCTTATTTCGTGTTGTAAATCATGAATTAAGTCTAATATATCTACTAAGGTTTCTAAACCCTCTTTTTTTAGTTTATTATTAGTCTTTTCAATATCTGCACTAGCTTTAATAATCATTATATCTAGCTTGTTTTTTCTTAACATTACGTCTAGTTCATCCATTTTGTATGTGTTTTAGTGGGTTATTTCCTCCGATTGTATAATATCCATTATAAAAATTAAATCTTAAAGGTTCGTCTAGTGTTGTTAACTCTCCTCCAGTCATAATATTTTTAACTTTTTGAACATGTAGTTCTGTCATTGTTTTAAATTCTGGGTGGTTGCCCATTCTGTGAATAGCATAAACATCGTCTGCTCGATTTATGAACCCCATACCTCCCTCAATATCACTAGATTTTGGAGGCTGGACGAATCCCTCTAAAGGGTGTCCAGGCTTATAAACTCTTCTAGCTGCTTCACTTATTGGGTGTGTATTAATATAAATAGTCTTTCCAGTCTTATTACAAAATTCTCTTACATTATTACAGAATAAATAGTTTCTATCAAACTGTCCTAATTTACCACCTCTTTCTATATTTAAACCAGTGTAAGGGTCTATTAAGCATCCATCTACATTCTCTTTAGCAAATATATTTAAAAGGTCTGCCGCAGTGTATAACTTTCTATTGTCTACAAATTTAAAGTAAGTGTCAATAATTTCTATTTGTTTTTTAATTTCAGATTTAGAAAGGTCTTCAACTTTTTGTCCTGTTAGCATTTGAATCATACTAATTTTTAATAGTTCTGGAGAGTTCTCACCACTCCAAACACACCACTTTAATTGATTGTTTATAGAGTGACAAAGTAAATACCAAATAAAAAAGTATGTTTTACCTACATTTGGAAAGCCAGAGACGACTACCATTTGTCCAGGTTTAAATCTTACAAATTTGTCAGTAATAGAACAGCCTATTCCTATTCCTTTTTTAATTTCTCCGTTCTTGTATTTAATAGCGTAGTCTAAGCCGTAGCCTTTCTCAAGTATTGCCATTTATAGTGCTTAAAAATTTGTTTAAAGAGTCTGTATTTTTGTGTATTGGGTCGCTAAAAGTATTTTTTTTCTTAGACTTTTTAGCTGCTACAACTCTTTTTAAATATTGTTCTTTTCGTTCTTTGTATTGTGTATCTAAAAATTTTATTATAATTTGGTTGTCCTTTTTTTCAATCATGCCTTCATCTATAAGAATATCTAAAGACTCTTGACTAATTCGTCTAGCCATTTTAGTATAAGTCATTTTACAATCTTTATTCCAGTAGTGAAAACAAGCGTCTATAAAAGAACCTTTATCCTCTTTAGATAAATACATTATGTCACCCCCTAGCCACTGACTAGGATAGGCTTTAAAAAATGGTAGTTCTTTGCTCATTGTTTGTGTTAAATTGTAGTTTGTTGCATTTAAAATGTTTTCCTAAGTTGTTTAGTTGGTCAACTAAATTAATGTTTTTATTATGCCATTTACTATTATAATAAATTTTAGTTACTATACAACTATCTAAAGGTATTGCTTCATTTTCTACATTAAAGTCATGTTCTACTTTTAAAACTACTGACTTTTTTGTGTGCCATGAATTACAAATTCTTTCTAAAACCAACCTTTGTCCTGTTGGTATTTCAGCATTTTTATATTTTAATTCTATAATTATTAAAACATCATTGTCAAACTCTAAAACAGCGTCTATGTCTGTTGGATGTATTAAGCCATTTTGTATTCCTGTAAAGTCTACAACTTGTTTAATTTGTTTATAGTTATTAATTAAAGTCAAAATATGCTTTGTTTTTATCTTTGTATTTGTAATATGCTCTAATCTCATTTAAACATAATGACTCCCAAGTATAAAGCTGGTCGAAATTATAAGAGGGAGCTTTTATTACTCCCTCATTTCTTTTAACTTTTTCTTGAACATAGTCAATATACTTAAAGTTTTTTCTTTGAATTTTATAAGCTTGTAATAAACTTATGTATTCGACACCATACATTTTAGCTATCTGTGGAAATGTCATTCCCTGAATTAACATATCTTGTATATCTGACGAAGTCAAACCCAATACCTCTAAGACTTTCGACTCTTTCATGAAACCTAAAAAGGTAAGTCATCAGAACTCTCAGAAACTTTAGCTACTGGAGCTGCTTCTTTTTGTTCGTCTGGGTTATAAGTGTTAACACTCAAAGAAACATCTTTTCCAAATTGGTCAGCCTGGTCCTTTAGGTTTACATTTAGTTTAAGGTACTTGTTTCCTTTATAATCAAAAACATGTTCTTTTACTTTGTCAATATGAACAGTAACAGTCATCCAATTATCATTCATTTTTTTACCACCACCGCAGTATATTATTGGTTTTTTTTCCATTGTTTATTTATTTATTGTTTATTATTTTTATACTAACCAAGTTTCAGAAGTTGACTTTTTACTTTCTTTCCTTAGTCTTTCAATTAATTTTATTAGTTTGTTTTTTTGGGTTTTACTTAAACAATTTAATTTAATTATTTCTTCTGTATTAATTCCATAAAATTGGAACTCTTTTAAAAATTGAGCAAAACATCCATCACAATAAATGTCTTTTTGTTTTAATAAAACCTCGTGACAATATTGCCATTTATATACAGGCATTACTTTTAAAAAATCATATCTAATTTTAGTTTTTGATGTCCAAAATACATTGTCACAAAACTCAGTTACTCTCTCTATATAATCAGTGTTTTTATATTTCATAATTAAAAGTTTAAGTCTATCCAAAGACTTTTTAAATATGACCTACACTCTTCAACTCTATTGTAGATATTATTTATATCCTCCTCATTTCTATAGATTTCAAATACTTTAATCCTGTATTTAGACTCTATATTAGAATATTTATATTTACTAGCAAACTCTACTAAATCAGTGCTTTCGTCTCCAAAGTATTCTCTTTGAATTAAATCCTCTGGAGTGTCCATTAGTGTATAGATTAATTTATACCTGTCAATCCCAGTTAATGCCATGTAGCCTTGAGCTTGGTAGTAATAGTCTTTATTAGGTACACTATTAAAGTATAACGGAAAGCTAAAACAATCCCAACTATTTTTTACATCTATTATATGGTCATCTAAAATAGCGTCTGGAGTACCTGTTAAAAAACCGTTTTCAAAAGACTCTTCATTCTTTACTAAACTATTATAGTCTAATTCTTTAGCTATAAAGTTTAAAGAGTCTACTTCTACAGCATTTCCTTTGTCTATGTACTTACTAAATATTTCTTTTTTACGGTTATATATTTGCTCTTTACTCCATTCCTCTAAATAAGTTTTAGTTGTTTTAGATAGTGTTTCCGTTTTACTTCTAGCGTTGGTCATAATCTTACCAATAGCCGAACATCTTATTTTAAACTCTTTCATGTTATTGGTTTTTTATTGCATTAGCTACCTCATCCGCACTAGCTACGTTAGCGTCTACTCCTATACCAAAGTTAGCTAAACATCTACCCCAGCTACTAGTCTCGCAGTTTTCTATAAATGAAGTCTTATTTATAAATGTAGAGTTCTGCTTTTCGTGAGCGTGTCCTGACGCTACTACTATTCCAGCGTCATTGTTTATACTTGTTTTAATTATAACCCCATTGTCATTAATATGAGTTATTTCTGAGGTCATTGTATATCCTGTAAAATGTTCTCTAAAATATTTAATTCTTTCATTTACTGTGACGTAGGCTTTACCCTTTATGTCAACTGTTTTTAATTGTTTCATTGTTGTAATTTTTAATTTTGGTTAATATAATAATTATTTGTTTAATCCTTTTTGGATTGTAGTTAATAGCTAACTCTTTAAGTTCTAAAGAAATTTTAACGACTTGAGTAATCATTTGACTAAATCTATTTCTATGAATTTCTAAGTCATTGTCACTAAGTTTTAATGTTTTGAGAATATCTCTATTCCATTTAGCCTGTGTTAAAACCCCTAGTAGTCTATCACTTAAAAAGTTATGTCTTTCGGTGGCTTGCCAGTACTCCCATTCTTGACGTTGCCTATAATAAAACTCATATTTGTCCATTATTGTACTTTTCCATGAGCTTTAATATTACCTCTGAGTATGACTTATGTCCGTTCTCTTTGCATTTGTTTTGGAACTTAATTAGAGTCTCTAGCTTTTCAGCTGGTACATAGAAAGTTCTAGTATTGTATTTAATATTTGTCATTTTAGTTATTTTAATTTACGCTAATATATAACTATAATTATAACTATAACTATAAATTAAGAAAACTTTATTAACAAAGGATTGTTAAAATAGATGAGTTATTCTAGCGGTTTGACCCTCACTAAATAAAAAAGCCTCTATAGCTTTATTATTAGAACTTTGATAACCTGAGGTTGCGTGCCATGTGTCTGCTTCACTGCAAGACATAAGAGACTCGACCCAGAGTCCTGGAAATTGTTTACTTACTTTATGATGTATGTGCTGGGTGAACATATACCTATATTTAGTACTAGACCAGTCAGGACATTCGTCAGCTACTATCATTGGTAACGTGTCAGCTTTAATTTTATGACCATGACACGAAGAAATTAAGTTGTTTTTGTATTTGTAGTATTTACGCATTTGCAAACTTACATCAAAAGTAACGTCTTTATTATGTCTAAACCATGCAGCTAATAACTCAGCAACCATCCAACCCACAGTATTGTCATGATTGCCAGGTGTAAACATTACATGAACCTTAGAAACCTGTAAAAGCATTTCTATTATTTCAACCATCAACCTTTTAGCTATTAAAAAATGGTCGCTTAGTAAACCGTCACTATCCTGTCTAGTCCCACCAGTTGTAGTCATGTTAAAATTATCAACGTGCAATAAGTCACCAGAAAGCAATAAAATAGTTTTATCTATGTTAAACCCTTGAGACTTTGCTAGACATCCTCTAACGCCTTCTAACGCCCTGCTAACTGCAATTTGATTGTTATACTCTTCACCACTTACAAAGGACCTACAAAGCTTTCCTATGTGTAAATCACTAGGACACATAAACAGCAAATGTCCGTCAGTATATTTCTTATAATTTAGTTTAGGGTATTTAGGGGAATATTGTTTAGCCTCTTCTATAACTTCTTTAGCTAATTTCTTAAAGTCTTTGTCTTGGGGTTTTGGTTGTTTGAAATATAAACTAGCGTTTTTGTTTTTAATCCATCCAGAATGTATAGTTTCAACATCTAAACCCTCTTTTTCTGCCTCTTCTTTGACTCTTCTATATTGATATAATATGTCTGCTTCGTCAGGCTTTAGTCTGTATTTTGGATTTCCTTCAGTCTTAGCCCTTTTTTTCCAGTGTTTCAAAATTAATTAGTGTTGGTTTTTGTAAATATAATAAAAATATTTTATTTACTTTTTTGAGCTTGTTCCATAGTAAAAAGCAAATATGTTTCCAATTACTACTCCCTCAACCATTCCCATTAAATGAATAAAAAGTTCATTGTCTAAAACTGCTGGAATATATACAACTGAATAAACAATAAAAACAAAACAAGTCAAACCAATAATCCCTGTAATGTTCATCATAAAATCATTACCACCAGCTTTAGTAATTTCAACCTCACGCTTTCTAGCCGAGTCTCTGTCTGCTACCTCTAGTTCATATAACTCAACTAATCTATTATGGATTTCTTTTTTTTCTTCTACACTTAAATCAGGTTCTTTAGAAATAATGTTTTTAACTATTCCTAGTGTTCCCTGTTCTGGTAAAAAGTCACCTACTAAATCTAAGACATGTGGAACTTTTTCTTTTAGAAATTTACCTATTTTAGTGTCTTTGATTTTTTTCACCTATAAACCTTTATACTCATTAGTAGCGTCAAATGATGGACAAGCTTTATTAGCGAACTCATTATGTGAATGAATAGAAGCGTCTGGAAACATAGCTTTTAATGTTTTAAGAACGTGTAACAAACTTTCTTTTTGTTGTTCTGTTCTAGTGTCTTTAGGTGTCTTACCGTCAGTTTCTACCCCTCCGCAATAACAGAGTCCTATACTGCTTTTATTTTCCCCAAGTGTATGAGCGCCAGATTTGTCTATGTTTCTACCTTTCCAAATTTTACCATTTATATCAATATAAAAGTGATAACCTATGTCTGACCAGCCACGACCTTCAACGTGCCATTTTCTAATAGTGTCTACTGTTATGTCCTGTCCCTCTCTAGTAGCAGAACAATGAACTATAATTTTATCAATCTTTCTCATCTTTTCTTTTATTTACTTTTTTCTTAGCACTACTAATCAAGCGCGCCTCCATCTTAACAACCTTAACTCTTAACTGAATATTTTCTTCAATTAATAATTCTATTTTAGTTTCTAATTGTTGTATTTTATTACTAAGAATTGAGACCTGTTGAGCGTATAAACTGTCTTCTCTTTCGTCTTTCTGAGCTGTTACATCAATTTTCTTTTTCCATATACTCCAAACCTCTTTTAATCCTATTGCGGATATTAAAGCAGTTACGGCCATCAATATACTGTGGTCATCCATCTTTATACTTTTTAAACAATTCATTATTCTGGCATTGGTTTACTCCAATCGCTGCCAGCTAAAATTACTAAAATTTCTTGGTGAGTGTATACTCCTAAAGGTGTTAATGTTCCATCAGTTATGAAACTGGGTTCAACTTGGTAACTTAAAACCATTTGTGTATTTGCTAAATTCCTTCTTACAGATTGAGCAGAGCTTTGATTAACTTGTGAAAATAACACAAGGTTACTGTCTGATAAATTACAAATTATGTATGTTCTATTATTCATTTTTATTTATTTAATATTATTAATTTGGTGTATCTGTAACTCTATCTTCTACATCCATATTTACACTTAAAGAATTTGCTGTGCTGTAAGGTGCATCTCCAATAACTTCATCTCCTCCCATTCCAGAACTTAAACCATTTGCATAAGAATTTACTCCGTCCACAATGTCCGATTCTATCATATTTACAGACGTTCCATTGTTTGTTCCCTTTTCATCTAATACAGTCCAGTTAGTATTGAAAGAACTATTAGAACCTAACTGCCACCAGCTTACTAAGTTTGAATATGCACTATGGTTGTTTAGGTTTTGGGGAATACCTTCACTATAAATTTCTGTTACTTGTAAAGATGTCAAAGCAGCGTTCCAGATTGATACATTTGAAATAGAACCATCCATATAATTTGAAGCTGAAAAACTGTATCTACCTATAAAATTAATACTATTTAAATTTAAGTTTCCAGAAGTAAATGTTCCAATTAAACTACCATTTAAATAAACTTTTCTTGTTGTTCCAGTATGAGTTACCAATATATGATTCCAAGTGTTTAAAGTTACACTAACACCAGTTCTATTAACGTTTGCTCTATCAAATGAATAAATTTCAGTAGTTCCATCCCATTTTCCAATACCAAGCATATCTCCAGCCACAGAACCTGTTCCAGCAGAATAAACATATTGATAACCAGTTGTAGAATTAAACTTTGCCCAAGTGCTAACTGTTATACTTGAAAAAGAACTTAAATCCATATTTACATCAATACTGTCAGAACTTCCCCTGTCAAAATCTAAAGCATAAGGAGAGTAACCACTTGTAAAACTTAAATCACTTTGAATTAGGTTGGCTTGTGTCATTCCTGAGCTTGTGCCTGTGTTTGAATTAGAACTTGAGTCAGGTATAGACCAAGTTGTAGTTGATGAATCATAAGTAGCTGAAGCATCTAATTTCCACCAACCTTGAAGATTTGAGTTTTGAGGTATATTAGATAAAGTTTGAATTGGTGAACCAGAATTATAAAGAGTTATTACTTCACTTGAGGATAACCCAACATTATGCCATAATAAATTACTATAAAAACCATCTTGATTATATAAAGGAGCACCCCAAGGACTTGGTAATCTCATAGTTGCATTACTACTATCATCTAAAGTAATACTTGTACTTGATAAAGTTCCAGCAGTAGCAGTGTCAACAACTCCATTAAAATAAAAAGTTACTGTAGTGCCTACTCTTGTTAAAACAACTTGTACCCATTCTTGATTAACAGTGCCAGCCCCAAAACTAAAATCAGTAACCATAAAATTTCCAGCATCGCTTGTTTGATTATACCAAACTAAACGAATTTTTCCATCATTTTCATATATCCACATATTCCACTGATTAGCTGAAGGTGTACCATTAGTATTACCAAGTAAAGTATTTCCACAAGTACTTGAACAAGCATAAGATTCAGGTTTAACCCAAAATGAAAAAGTAAAGTCATCAGAACCAACAGATGTTTTTGGAAAATTAAAATATCTTGAAGTATTACCATTTGTATCAAAAACAAAGTCCTTCAGAGAAGCGTTGGGTGTCAAATATTCTGCTCCGTTAAACGCATCTTGGTCACCTAAAGGTGCATAAAATACAGGTTTTGGACTTAACGACATTGGGTTTCCTATACCTGTAGAGCTTGAACCATAAAGAGTTGTTATTTGGCTTTGAGAAAGAGCGTATGTAAAAGCAGAAACTCCATCAAGTTGAGCTATAATACCTGAAGTGAGAAAGGATTGGCTAAAACCACCAATAGCAAGTTCTTCACCGCCAGCAGTAATAGTCCCACTCATTGTATTATTAGTAAACTGCAATACACTATCATAATAAAAACGTAAACCAACACCATCTTTATAAGTTAAAACTAAATGATGCCAATTACCATCCCATTGACTGCCACTAAAATTTATTACAACTTCTACAAGCGATGAAGTATAAACGTGTGAAGTTAAACCTGTTCCAGTTGCATAGATACCAAAACCGTGACTTCCAGTTGTATTCTTTGGAACATTAAAAAACCACTTATAAGGACCTTGACTTGTTGAAGATTTAAACCATAAAGAAACAGAACATTCAGAAACTCCATTAAAAGAAGTAAAATTTCCTACTCCCTGTGAAACTAATTGAGTTCCATCAAAGTCCATAGAATAGTTGCTCTGCTTGTCTTTATTCTCATTGTTAGGCAATCGCCATTGTCTATTATAGTAGTTACTCATATTAATCTCCCATTCTATTCCAGTATTTTAGGTTACTACCTGATACTGTGGTTAAATCTTTAGTTAAATTAGTTCCTGTTGCATTATATATCTCTGATACTTGAGTAGATGTTAGAGCTGTATCCCAAATAGCAAATTCGTCAAGGTTTCCACCAAAGAACCTTGTTGATGCAGCTTGGTCACCAAAACCTATTTTAAATTCTGTATTATTTAATGTATTGCTACCAACCTCAGAACTATTTAAACTTAAATAAGGTGTTGTATTTCCATCTAAATACAGATTCATTGTGTTACCGCTTCTTGTAATTACTATATGATACCAAGTGCCAGCACTTATATTTAAAGTAGCTGAAACATCTTGAGAATAACTACCACCAGAATTGTTATTAATTCTTAATTTATATGTGTTTCCGCTTCTATTAGATAAGCCAAACGCTTGGTAATTGCTTGATGTTCCTAAAGCGTATATATAAGGAAAATCTTCAGTTAATCCAGTAGTAGTGTTAAACCATAAAGAAACTGTGTATTCGCCAGTTCCTATCGTAGTTGGATTAAAACCTGTTAAAACATAATCATTTGAACCATCAAAGCTCATACTGTAATTATTAGCAATGCCAGCCAAAGCAATTTCTACAGTTTGTGTAGATGTATTTGGACAAACACTTGAGCCACTTGAAGTAGTATCATAAGTGATAGTATGACTCGCAACAGTAGAAGCACTCAAATCAATTTCACCAGTAGTTGAATTAATTACTAAACCAGTTGTTCCGCTAAATGTACCGCCTGTTAATCCTGTTATAGTTGGTGTTGGGTCTGCATCTGTTGGCTCATAACTACTTGCAGAATAGCTAAATCCAGCATTGTCAGCAGCGTTTATTGTAACATTTACACTTTGATTATCTGGACAAACTCCTGTAGTTGTATAAGTAATTGAATAAGTTCCAACAGTTGAAGCATCCAAATCAATTTCACCAGTTCCACTATTAATAACTAATCCAGAAGTAGAAGTAAAAGCACCTCCAGAAGTACCAGTTATTGTTGGTGTTGGGTCTGTACCATTAGCACAATAAGCACTTACAGCATAACTAAAAGCAGCACTATCTTGAACATTTACAGTAACATCTACAGAGTCACTAGCAGAACACGCACCATTAAATCCTGTTACTGTGTAAGTTGTGTTTGTTGTAGGGTCAACCGTAATACTAGCTGTAGTAGCTCCTGTGGACCATAAATAAGTAGTAGCACCTGTTGCAGTTAAGACAGTATTTTCACCATTACAAATAGCAACGTCAGCACCAGCAGAAACAACAGGAATAGAGTCTATAGAAATTGATGTTGTAGCAGTGTTTAAACTTGGGTCAGTATAAGTCACAACATAAGTTCCAGCAGTAGAAGCGGATAAATCAACCTGTCCAGTAGAGGTAGAAATAAAAACTAAACCTGTAGTACTAGAGAAAGTTCCTCCAGTGTCTCCAGTTATTCCTGCTATTGGGTCTGTACCATCCTCACAGAATCTAGCTGAACTATATTCAATAGCTAATCTAGCTCCTCCAGTAGCACCAGACGGCATATAAAATAAACCTTTTTTTCTATTTGGATTGTAAAATATTGCCATCTTTATTCTATTGGTAAATCACAATTATTATAACTAAAAGGAAGTCTGAACCCAATGTTCATTCCCCACCCTGTCAACTCATCTTCAAATTTTTCTGTAAAACTAGTCAAAGTTCCTGACCTAACTAAATTAACTTTTAACCAATCTACATTATTGCTAGTCGCTGTCTTTTGCTCAAAGTAAGAAACACAATCTAATAGCACTTGGCACATATCAGACTTAACATCATTCTCATTAGACTCATCTTTATTAACTAAGTCCATAGCCATGACGTTAAAATTCCAAGTGAAAGTCCCATCACCTAAGTTAGCTGGTTGGTCAGCTACCCAAAATAGTGGATAGTTAAAGTCTGCTAATTGGTTGTGTTCTACTATTTCCCACAAATCACCATTACCAAAATTTTGTATTTGCTTATGGTTAGTAGCAAAAGTCTTAAACTCTTTTAATATTTGATTATAAGTCAAAATCATTTTTCGCTATTTCTATACTCATCTCTCCAGCAATCACTTCTACTACTATTACCTAAATAAAAACTGGTCTGATATGCTGTCTTTCTAGGGTGTAAATCGTCACTAGTTTCCTTATACTTAGGGAATAAGTTGTCATTGTCACATAAGTAATTAATTAACCTTGCCTCTCTTTCCTCTGCTTTATTCTTCCATTCGTCTCTCAAATACTGTAAGTCTTGGTAACTAATAGGACTACTATTGTCACTTGTTTTAGTTGATACAGATTTGTTTCTATACTTAAATAGCATTGATGTGCTACATTCATACATAGTCCATTGAGCCATAGCTGGAGCTATATAAGTGTCTAATAAATTAACCTCATCACTGTTTAAAGTTCCAGCAGTTATCTTAGTTTTTAAATCTTCATAGAATGGAGTCCCTAAAATTGGATGGATTCTTAACTCCTGACAGTCTTTAATACTTGGTAATATAAGTCTAACATCTACATTCTCATCAATTAGAGTAGTGTTCTTTACGTATTGCTCTGATATAAATAAAACTGCCATAACTTATTTTTTTAATCTTACTACTTGTTGTTCCCAAATATGTCTACAATAAGGAGTTGTTTTATTAGTTCTATAATTATGATACCATCCACCACGTTTAGTAAATATGTCAATTCCAGACTGTCCAAAATCATTAGTTAATAATTCTAATTGTTGTAGAGTATATTTTCTAGTAGTTGCTAATAACATCATTCTATTACAAAAAGGTCTACTATTAGTTTTTAAAGGTGGAGCGTCTGGTCTTTCTACATATTTGTAAACTATAAATATTTCATCCTCTGGAACTTGAATACTAGCCTCAGCGTCTGGAGTTGGTTTAAAATCCTTATCTAAAGCACCAGCATCAAAAAGGTTAGATATAGACTGATTAATTAAAGACTGTTCCACTTTTAAAGCATTTGCAAGCTCTGTTACGGGCATTAAAGGGTTTTTTAATAGTAATGACAGGACACTCTTTTCTAATTGTGTTAAAACGCTTTTAATTGCAAAAGACTCTTTTTTAATTTTTTCTTCATATTCTTTAGCGTCTGCTATACAAGTAATAGGGTTTTGAAAGGTGTTTATTACTTCTAACTTACTAGAGTCAAAACCTGTGGTTTCTAATTGATTAAATATAGTGTCATCTTCTTGGCTGCTTAACTCTACTTTTTGTTCTGGTTGTAAAGCTGGAAGCCCAATCTTCTCTCTAATTTCGTCCTGAGTCATTACACCTAAAATAGCAGTCTCACTAAAGTACCTTTGTACAGGTTCTATTTTTTGTATTCTTACAGGTTGTCCATTAATACCATTATAGTTAAGAATAGAATTAATTAACTCATTAAATATTTTTTGCTCTGGGTCTATTTGTAAGTTTTGGTATAGTTGACTAGCTACAGCTATTTCATCTGCGTTGTTTCCTAGTCCTGAATTTTCTTTAATACCAAAAAGTTGTGGACTAGTTATTCCATGTGCTGTGAATATTTCTTCTCTTATTTGGTTATTTAGATTTATAAACCTTTCATCTTGTCCATTAACTGGAATTGGCATTATTTCAGGATGGTCCGAAGCTTGGTCTGTAAATGATAGTAAAGGCTTACCAGCATTGTCAGCACCAGTAGCATAGTCCTTAAACCTTCTTTCAATTTCAGCCATCTCCTGTTCATTTGGTTGACCATTCCTAAAACTTATTAGATAGCCTGCAGAAAGATTGTTAGATATATTACTTAGTGTAAAGTTAGCTATTTGAGCGTCAGACTCTAAATAAGGTATTGCAGAAACATAGTCAGGTAAAGGATAAGCCCCTAAGTCTGGTCTATATTCTTTGTAATATATTACATAGTCAACGTCAGGCCTAGCGTCTTCACTGTAAGGAAACGCTTGTAACACTTTAAAGTCCTCATTGTTTTTAGGGTTTCTAGCGGACCAATCGTCTGTATAATAAAACAAATCATTGTCAACCCCTGTTCTAACATCTGCGAAATCTATATGGTTAACAGCAGCAATCTTATTATTTTTAGACATTCTAACCTGTAGACAAAAGCCACCATAAACCTTTTTATCTTTAGCTAGTTTACCTATTAAATCGTCTAAGTTTTCAGACTCGTTAGGCATCCTTATAAACCCATCTACATAAGCTTTCTCTGTGAATGTTAATTTCTCATCTACTACAAAACCCTGACCAACTATAAATTTAACTTTAGAATTAATTATTTGATTATGTTTACTAGATTCATTATAGAGTTTAGTTAAATAATCTGGATAAGTGTTTTTGTAAGGTCTGTCTGTTCCATACTCGAACCAGTCACCTTTTTTAGATTCTTTGAACTCAGGTAGTTCATACCCTCCGAAGTTTAATGGAATTAGTTTTACGCTCATTGTCCTGGGTTATATACTACATTTGTAGTTGGTGAAACTGAATGTTGAGTAAATGACGGTTGATAAGTTGAGTCTATTAATTTCATTTTCCCCTGTTCTACTTCGTTTAATCCTGTTGGGTTTAGGTTTGTTGTGCTGTTTTGTTCAAATACTTTATAGTTGTAAAAGCCTGGTGACCCTAAGTCTAAACTTCCACTAGTTGGGTTATTAGTACCCTCTATAAAGTTAAACTCATTATATCTACTTTTATTAGTGCTTATGTCTGCTATGATAGTATAGTATTTAGTCTTAGTCTGGTCACTCTCAAACTCAAATAAATAATCTGGGTTAGTTAGTTGACTAAGTTCAAATAAGGTTGCTACAAAATTAGTTGTAGTGTTCTTATTTATCACTATCATTTTTCTTTTTTTTCTTTGTTTCAAAAACCCAATCAACATTTAATTTCTTAAGTGTTGTGATATTCTCTTCACTTACTAAAACTTTAAAATGTTTTAAGTGAACTATTTTTCCTATATATTCTTTTTTTAACATAATTCAAATTTACTAAAAAAAGGGGATAGTTTTACCCACCCCCCTTTCATACAACAAAGAACAATTAAGCACTAATTGTCAAACCAGCCACTACAGATGACTGTACCCCATAACATGGGAACTGACTCTTGTCAGTTAATTCTATTTGGTACTGGTTAGGGTCTCCATAAGCCTGTCCAGTTTGTCCAACTAAAGACGAACCTTCACAGAAATTATCATTTCCCAAAGCCCAATAAACACCGTTGTTATCTTTTACTATTACAAACAATCTAGCTAGCATTAACATTTTAATTTCGTTAGATTTAACAGCACTCATTTTATTAATAGTGAAAGCTACAACATTGTCATAAAAAGAAGTGCCTCCAGCTTGGTCTACAGTTGCTGTAGATGTCAAGCTACCTGACTCTTTCTTTAACTCATATCTATAAAAATTAGTTGCTCCTGATTGCGTAATTGCTGAGATGTCTCCATTAGCTACAGTTGTAGCAGTTACATTATCTCTTTCAGAGATTAACACTTCCACTATTCCGCCTAAGCTATCTGAGCAATCTCTTGCCTGTCCGTTACTTAATACACATGACATAATTAATTGATTTTCAGTTAGTTAGCGTTTCAGCTAACAGTTATTAAAAAAGGGGGAATTTAATCCCCCATTAAATTTATACTAATAAGAACTCTACTACTTGGTCAGGAAATGCAACATTCACACCTCTTCTAAAAGCCATAGTAACCTTATAAATTCTGTCATTGTCATCATACCAGCTTCTAACATCGTTAGACTCTTCACCTGGTAAGTCAACACCTACATAAACGTTAGACGCTCTCATTAGGTAACAGTTTCCAGTTGCTAAACCTGAAAGACCAGGAGTAGCACAAACAGTAACATTTGGAAATCCAATTAATGGAAGCTCAGAAGTGAACCCACCATCTACAACATAATGGAAATAGTTTCCATCAGCAATAGCTTTTTGGTACTTTAAGAAAGTGTCCATTCCTACAAACAATTTCAAATCGTCAGCATCCATTATATCCTCAGGCATTAAAGCAGCCATTCCAGTTAATGCACCAATAACATTGCTAGCTAATATACCAGTCCCAGTAGTAATCCCAGTAGGGTTACCATTAATAGCAGTAGCAGCAGCTATGATTTTATTAAGTCCATCATACTTAGATAAGTTAGCAGTTCCACTAGTAGTGTCTCCCTGCCAGTCAGCTACTTCAATAGCTTTCTGTAACTTAGAAACTTTCTCAGAAAAATATAGTTCCTCAAATGGAATCTCTTCTTTTTCACCAGTTAAACCAGCTTTTAACATTACTGCTGTATATTTAGCAGCTAAGTCAGTCATACATAAATCCTCGTGAATTGCAACAGCACCAGGAGTAATAGTTCTTTGAGATAAAGTAGTAGAACCACTTGCACTCCTAGAACATCCGTCAGCTTGAAAAACAACGTCGCTAGATAATATATTAATTGTTGTAGGTCCTTTCACGCCATCTTGTATGTTAGCGTACTCTGAAAGTCTTCCACCAGCTACAGACTTAATGATTAAGTCCATTGCATTTTGTTCGGTATATGCGGCTAAAGCCGAAACATCAAAACTCATAATTTTATTTTTATTTTATTATTTTTTTACTTTTTAAGATACTTATTATATCTTTTTTACTTTCTTTTTTTAAAGCCTTAAAGCTAGATGGTCTTTTGACTACCTCATCTTTTGTTGGCTCATCTAACATCTTCTCTGTTAAGTTTAACAACATAGAAAAAGACTCTTTAAGATTATTTATTTCTGTTTTTAGTTCGTTGTTTTCCTCTGACAAAGTTGCTTCCATTCCGAAAACTCTCTCAGTTACAATCGACTCTATAATCTTTTTAGCTTCTCTTTCTTGAGCTTCACTTAAAGGACTAGACATTTCTTCCTCTTCTATAGTTTCTGCCTCTACCTCTGGTTCAGCTTCCTCTTCCTCAACTTCCTCAACTTCGACAATCACACCACCCTCAGTAGATATTACTCTACCGTCAGATAATTCATGTCTACCGTCTGGAGCTGGTAAGAGTTCACCATCAACATCAACAACAACAGCAGCACCTACAACCACCTCAGGCTCAACTTGAGCTACTGTACCGTCAGCCAGTACAACATCCTCAAATTTTTCCTTTACAGTTTCAGTAGATTCTTCCACGTTGTTTTCAGTAGTTTTAGCAAATTCCTTAGAATCGTTTTCAATGTCAACACCCTCAGTTTTAAAAATGCTTTTAATCTCATTGAATAACTCTTTTAATTCACTCATAATAATTATTATTTATACTATTATATATATAACAAAATATTTATAGTTTAACAATTACAAGTTTTTTTCTTTGTATTTTCTAACTACAGAAATTATTTTCCCTATTAAGCTAGTAGGGTATTTAGTTACTTTAGCTTCTCCAAATATTCCCTCTACAGAGAACCCTTTAAATGTTCCATCTTTAACCATTTGCCAGACTTCGTCATTCTCTACTCTCATACTTCCCCACCACGAACCATCTGGAGCATTCTCAAAACCGTCAGGAGCTTTTATTCCCCTTTTACTATCTATGATTAATGACTCAATTACATAGACCCCATTGTCCTTATAGTCAATGTCGTGCATTAAATTAATGTTAGAATTATAGTTATTCTTAAAGAATTTATTTACTATTTTTTCTATAGTAGGTTTTCTAAAGACTACATAATATTTCTCGTTCATGTCATTTAGTCTAATGATAGGCAAATCAGCCTTCATAAAATAACCACTAACTATTCTTTTATCTTCGTCTTGAATTTTAAAAGCTGTTTTATATTTGTCTTTAGTTTTCATTTTATTGATTGCCCAGTTTACACCAGATGTTCCTCCCCAGGCGTCCCACATTAAACCGCCACAACCCTCACTATAAGGTACGTCTTTATGTTGTTGATGTCTATTGAAACTAGCCATTCTACCTATAGTTTCCCAACTAATATTTTCTTTATTAACTAACTGTCTAGCTCTAGTCCAACCTACTTTAGTTCCACAATCTGAATTGTTTTCCTCTTTATATTCTATAGCTTTTTTAGCGTTGTTAGATGCTGAGTCTGGATAGTCGTTAAAAGTTTCCTCAAACTCATGTTTTTGGAACGCTTGCCAGTTGCTCATTATGGCTGGGCTGTCAACTAGTGAAATGTAATCCACTCCGCTTTCATCCTCTTCATCTATTATTAATTCTAGTAATTCTGTTTTATCTTCCATTGTTTTTAATTTAAAAAGTTGCACCAGCCTCAATTACAGAAACTTGGTTTTGAGTTTGTGTTATATCTGTTTCAGTTACAAATACTTGTGTTTGTTGTTCTGGTACTAGTGTACTAGTGTTAGCAGGTTGTAACGTTGGAGCAGAACCACCACCTTTAAAAGATGGGGTTTGAGGATTACCCCCTCCAGGGCTACTAGATTGAAATTGTTGTTTAGATATACTAGCAACGTTAGCCAATCCATTAACTATAGCAATTCCAGCAGCTATAAATGGTTGAGCTGGAAAAAGTATTGTACCAGGGTTTGCAGCAGCACTAGCAAAAATAGCGTTTGCACCTTGGAAAGTTTGCATTATAGCTTGTGCTATTTGTAATTTTTTATTTATTTCAAACGCTCTTCTTTGACTCTTTTCATTGTCTTTAGCAAATGCTGAGGTTAAGTTCATTAAGGCACCAATACCCTTCATAGCCATATCTAATTTAGCATCCTCTAAGGCCTGTTGTTTTTCTGCAATTTTTTTATTTGAATCCTCTATAACATCCTCTCTCTTTCTTTGGAAATCTGTTTCGATTGCTAGCTTTTGTTCTGCTGAGTAAGTACCATCTAAAATAGATTGTTCTATTATGTTCTCTTTGTCCCATTCTAACTGTTGTAGTCTTAGCTGTTTCTCTTGTTCAATTTCGTCTTGAATAGCTTTTATTCTAACCTCTGTTTGAAGTCTACTAGCTTCGGCTGTTTGTTCCAGAAATTCAGTTTCGAATACAGGCTCTTCTTCCTCTTCCTCTATGTCAAATTCGTTAAGCTTTTCCTTAGTGTCTAACTCTTCTAATAATGATTTGTTTAGTTTGTTTTGATGTGTTAATGTTTTAGTATTGTTTTCTTCTTTTTTCTTTATGGTCTTTTTGTCCATGTCCAGTTGTCTCAACTGAAAACCAGCTAAAGCGTTTTCTTGTTTTAGTAATTGATTTTCTAACACTTTTAAATCTTCAGCTCCTTTAGATGCTGTTTCCTCTGGGTCAAAAACTAAAGTACTAGCTTTTTCTATTAATGAACTAGCTTTAGCACTTAAACCGAAATCAATGTCTATAGGTTCTAAGCCAAATACTTTTCGGCCTACAGCTGTTTGAGTAATTGAGTTGACTACTTTTTCTATTCCCTCACCAAGAAAGTCAATAGTTTTTAGCAGTAACATTGGACCAGCTGCAAGTAGTTTTATAGTAAACTGTAATATTTTTTGGTTTCTTTTGCTTCCCTCTACTTTTTCTTTATTAACTATTTTCTGAGCTAGTAATTCATTTTTGATAGAACCTACAACCTTTTTCTGTCCCTCAATTTTCATTTGTAAAATCTCACGCTCTGACTTTCCCTGTAATTTTAAAATGTTTTCTTGACTGTTTATAGTTTCTAAATTCTGTTTATTTAGTTCTGTAGTTGCTTTTGTGGTTTCTTGTAAACTTTTACTAGATTCACTAATCCCCATTAAGGAATTTTTAATCTTATCAAAATTAGCAATTAACAAACCAACTGCAACTGCTAACGCTCCAATCCCAGTAGCAATAATTGCACCCCTTAAAATCTTAAAAGAAGCCGAGGTTACTATTGCTGACTTTCCAAACAAAGACATAACACCTGTAGCAATAACAGTAGCAGCACTATTTATTTTTTGAAATGCTGCTGAATTTTTAATAACATTATTATATAATTTCATAGCAGACTGAGTCCCCTCAATAGCACCTTTAAAAGCCATTGAAACACCTATAGCCTTTTCGATGTTTCTAATAGTGTCTTCTATAGCACCACCGCCACCACCTAACAAAATAAAAGCAGCGGAAACATCACCAACAGCACCAGCTACCGAACCAAGTTCAGAGGCAACCTGTTCATTATCTAAAGCCTCTAAAGATAGTTCTGTGTTTTTAATTTCTTTGTTAACTCCAATTAATTCTGTCTTTAATTCCTTAAATGCTTTAGAACCAATAGGAACTTTTTTCATTTCCTCGTTTAACTTCTCAGCTCTTTCCTCTAGTTCGCCTAAAGAACCACTAGCATTCTTTGCATCTATGTCAATTTCTAAAGCTACTTTTTCTGCCATTTTATATTATATTAAATTGTTGACCATCCCACATCATTGTAACACTATCATTATTACTAGTTAAAGTGTGAGTACTACTACCATCTATTAAAGCTGGAATAGCTGTAGCATCAATAGTGACTTGATTTGCTGAATGTAATTTCTTAAAAGTCCATGTCTTACCAACATGAGGTAACCCGTTTACAGTCTCATAACTAGTGCCAAACCTAGCTACTACTGTTCCACTTTGTGTATCTACTAAATATGTTCTAATGTTTTCACTAGCTACAAAATCAGCGTCTTTAGTTTCAAAACTTCCAGAACCCTGTATCTCATCATTAATATACATTAAGTTAGACTCTCTTACCGTTTGATTATTAGAGTTTATTAATTGAACGTTTTCAACTCCTGACTCTACTGTGTTTCCGCTGCCTTGAATTATAACATTTCTAGCTCCTGAATAAACGTTATTATTTGAGCCAGTTATGTTAGCACCTTGAACAGTTCCACTTATATAGTTGTTTGTCCCTATTGCACTTACTCCCTGATTTCCTATACTATTTCCATTAGTTAAAGTTCCTGTCCCTTGTCCAAAAGTTGGAGTCCTTTGACCGCCTAAAGTTTGAGTTCCTCCATGTGAGGTCTGAGTGTTAGCACTAAAAACAGTAGCCTCTTTTATTTTAAGAAATTCACATTTAGTAATTGGGTTAATAGGATTGTAGTTCTCTACTTTATTTAATCTAAAGTATTGACCCTCGAAATAATATTGTTTTCTAAAACTTAAATTAGCTATGTCTGTAGGTGTTAAATAGAAATAACCATTAACTATTTTAGAGTTATTGTCTGTAATTTCCTCAATAAACTTTTTATAGTATTTATTATATAAGTTGTTATTATTAAAAGTTATAACATTATTAAAAACATTAGAATAATAAATCTCATTTGTTAAATTAAAACCTATATCCTCTGTAGGTGTGTAGGGGTCATCATACATACCAGCATAAGGATAAACACTTTTAAATGTTCCTCCAGTAGAGTCAGTGTGTAGCCATTGCTGTTCTGTACTTTTTAAACCTCCCCACTGTAATATCCTAATATTAGCCTCTGTTCTTTGAACTCCATTTTTGTCATCAAATTTAATAATTGTAGGTATTACTCTATCATACCACGACTGACCAACATTTGGAGTTGGTGAAAATATAATTTCTGTTTTATGTTCTGCTTTTACAAAATCGTTATTTATAGTAAAGTCAGCCTGTCCGTAAACCTCATTCCATGTAGTATTATACAAGTCATTGTAGTAGTCTTTATCTATTTTATATTTATATAAATACTCTTTACTGTTTAAAGCACCCATAGGTAAAAAATCTATGTCTTTACTTTTGTCAATTTTACTACTCCAGTCAATTACGTCATTCGTGTAGAAATCGTCTCTAGGTTCTATAATTAAATCCTTTTCGTTGTCTGGGTTTGGTTGTATATATAAATTAAACATATTAATAATTGACTTAATAAAGTCTTTTTGTTTAATCTTAGCTGGGATAGCTGAGTTCATGTCTATAGTATTTCCCTCAACATATCCAGAATTTACAGCCTCATTATTAAAGTAACTATCTAAAATGTTTAATTTAAAACTATTAGTTACAGCTGGATATGTATTATTTCCGCTGTCTACCCAAAAAAGATTTGGAGAATTAAATATTATAGTGTAAGTTCCTGAAATACTACTAGGAGGATACATTGGCCTACACTCATACTCTATAACAACTTTGATTTGTTCGCCACTATTTAAATATATATTATTGGCACTAACAAAATATTTATTAAGAATATAACTATTTATAGTAGTGTAAGACGGGCTTTTAAAGTTTCCTGAAAAATATTGATTTGTTATTGAGTTAGGGTTTACAGCTGTTTGAATTGTAGCTCCTGGACTTACTGGTGTTATACCTCCATAAATACCTACAAACTGTTCATCTATTGTATTTATAAAAACTCCACTAGAATTATATTTATTTAATTTTACTTTACCACTTATAGAAGCAATTAACTTATAAGTTGAGCCTGAGGTGGGTGTTGCACTTGGTGCGGTAAATTCACCCTGTAGTTTTACCATACAATTAATATTATAATAACCATTTTCTGAAGCTGTAAAAACTCCATTAGTGTTATCATACACACCACCAACATCATAAGACTCTGTTTGATTAATTACAGTATCACTTTGAAAAGTAGTAATATTATTAAATTGACCAGAAAAAGTATTAGAATTTATTGAGCCAGTATTTAAAAATTTGGGATTATTAGAACTAAATATTCTATTATTGATTATTGTTTCAGTTAGTTTAAAGTTTTTACTTGAAAAAAGAATTATTAAAGTGTTAAAATAACTACTATTTAAAAATGTAGATGTAAAGGTATAACCTATTGAACTAAATATAGTATCTAAATATTTCTTAACTTTTATAGCTGGAAAAAAACTAGACACTAACCAATTTTCTGTAAATTGTAAACCAGCATAATTAATGTCATAATTAACCATAGGATATACATAGTCTGTTGTTAAGGGTAGATTCCAGGTTGCCTCTTGATTTGCTTTAGTATAAGTGTGATTTAAACTACTAAAGTCTAAGTCTGTTAGTTCGTTTTCTTGTAATTCAGTAAAGAAGTTTCCTGTTCTACCTATTATTAAACAATCATAACTTATAACACCATTGTTATTTTTAATAGATTTTAACTGCAAATAACCGTCTAACTGTATTTCACCATTAACTAAATAAATAACATCAGTCCTAAGATTAGGATTAAAAGTTTGTAAATCTGTATTAATGTCAAATATATGCTCAAAGATTTTATTAATTCTTTTACTAGCTGGTAGATTAATAGTCTTAGAGAAATCAGCTTTCCTTTTATCTGGTTTAGCAATATCAGCAATGTTAAAAGTTAAGTTAGGGTTTAAAGAACCTAACAACTCTACGCTTTCACCATTTATATATAGTTCCTCTTTAACCATTATCCGCTACAGCTTTCACAATTTTCGTCATCAATATTACACGTTCTTTCTGGAACTGGTTTATTTTCAAGTTCCTTTAGCATCTTTTCAAATTCTGTTAATTTCTCTTCCATTTAAAATCTTTGTCTAAAGTTATCTATTCCAAATTCTAATTCTATCTCTAAATTAAATACTTTGTCAATACTAGATATTTTCTCTTCCCAGTTACCGTTTATATTCTTTATAGGAATACGTCTAATTTCAGTACTTCCAGACGGTGCGGTGTAACTATCCATTAAGTAAATCTCTGGACTTTCTATAAGTTCTAATAACCAATTATAAGTATTATAATCAATCCAGTCAGATGTTAATTTCATCTTAGGCATTGACTTAGTATAGTATTGAACTTTTTCTCTATTTGATATAGAATAGTCTATAGCTCCTGTTGAGGTTAAATCATTTGGAGTAGTTTGAAAAAACTTTCTTTCTATTTCCTCTGTATGTCTTGATACTTTAGTAAAGTTAAAATAATCAAAACCACCTAAACTATTTAAGAACTCTAGTCTTCTAGTTTCAAACCTACACTCAGTGTCTATATTATAATAAAACTTTTCAGAGGCGGTAGCACCTCCACTCTTTAAGCCTATATAATAAGAGCTTGCATTGGTGCTTATTATAGGTTGACTTCCACTAGATATATATGAACTATTAATTTTATTTATTGAAGCTGGAGCAACAGGTATTCTTAAATGATTAAATGTTGTTAGTGTTGGAACTGTTAAAATTGTAGTAGATATCAATGTGTTAGTACGGTCATAGTCTTGTATTACTATTTCATCTATTGGGTCATTAGCATGGTCATATAGAGCGTATATATAACCCTCATCTATTAACATTACTTTTTGATTATAAATATTATTAACAGAACCTCCGTCAGGTCCATTACTTAAAAACTTTCTAGTTGCTGTATTGTCTGTATATCTTTGATAGTAGTTATTAAATTGCCAATCATAAAAGTTAACAACGTCTCTTCTATACTTAGGTAAACTACCATTAAACACTAATAAGTCATAAGAAGTGACATCATTGTCATTAGGTAAAGTTACAGTCTGAGGTATACTAATAGTAGCAGAACCAGAATTAAAATGAACCCATCCAAATTCTAAAGTAAAGTCTTTATATGAATTAGTATTTTCATAAACAGAGTCTATATTAGTTCCATTTAATAAGCCTAAATCACTGGACATATAACTCTCCATAATACCAGACAAATTAAACCTACCATAACCATTAGTAGTTGGTGGGACTTTTAGTCTACCTATTGTAGTAGAACCATCCTTAACATCAATTAAATAAGCAAATCCAGTATAGTTTCTAGTTGTGTTATTTGTTTCATATAATACTAACTCAATTGGGTTATATACTGTTCTATATTGTTGAGGTAAATGTTTTACTTCTAAACTCATTTTTTTATTATTTCTTTTAATCCTTTTGCTATTCTTTCACCAGCCACTATTCTTATATCTGTTTTAAATTTGTTAAAAGCTGAACCGTAAAAAGTCTGCTCCATACAGTTGTCAAAGAAGTAGCGTGGTTTAATTCCAGTATGTGCTATTGAGTTTCTTACTGCATATTCATTGAGACCCTTACTTTTAGACCATTCTTTAACATGACTAACCTTTGGCCCTTTCTTAAATTGATATGGACTTTCTGGAGCTTTTATTTTCCATGCTTCTTTTAATATGTTTCCTGAGTTGTCTTTAACAGGTTTTCTATAACGTCTACCACTTTTAGAGGTCACAGTTTCATATACATTCTTTTGTCCTCCTATACCTTTAACCCCTTTATTTAAATAATCATAGTAATCAGCTAAATACAAAATAGCAGTCATTCTATTTCCAAACATTTTAATAGGCATTTTAATAGATTGCTCTAAACCACCTCTAAACACTAACCCCTCTTTTATTACAGATTGTTTTAAACAATAAACCATGTCAGCAGCTATGTTATTAAAAACCTGTGTTAACGTAGTAGGATTGTCTATTTTAACCTCCTCTAATTGGCTTTCATCAAAACTAAATATATCTAACTGGTCAGTCATTTATCTATGTTTATATTTCTGTCTCATTTCATTATGGACCTGTCTTTCCATCTTTTGTTTATCACTATAATAAGCTACTATATTTAAAGCCTTTGTAACATCCCAATTAAGAACGTCATCCCATTTGTCAATCCTACTATTAGTCAAATTGTCTAAGGTGTTCCACCATCCCCATCTCTCACCAAATCCAGTTCCTGTTTTGCCTCCCTCGCTATTCTCTCGGCTTCCACCATCAAAGAGGTTTTTATAGCTTTTGTTAAGTCCTCCGAGTGAGTGTAAAAAAAAACCCCTATTGGATAAGCTATTGTCATTGGCATATTATTTAGAAAGTTATCTGCTGTCTTTCTAAGTATTTCACTATCTACCTTAATATGTTTCCAACCAAATAAAGTTTTTTTAACTGGTCTACAAATAGTGGTTAGTATATGATGTAAGTTATTGAATATAGCTTCCTCATCCTCTTTAGCGTTTTGTAGTATTTCCATACTGTTTATATATTCACCAAATAGTAATTTTTTAGCATCTACTTTAAACTCATACCATTGACCACCAATTTTAAATCTTCTTTTAGTTAGTTTATTAGGGAGTTCTGTTTCTAAGAAACTCATTTTCTTTTTAATAGACTTAAACTGGTCTAAACTAATATTTTTTATTACATCTCTTTTTTGTCCTGTTAAGACTGCTAGGATGTTTATTACTCTTTCTATAGGGTTTAGTTCTGAGTTTAGTACAGGTCTTAAATTAATATAGTTTCCTATTGTAACGTCTGACCACTTTGTTGGGATTGTAATTTCCATAAATGTATATATAACAAATTTTTTAATTATAACAAAAGACTAAAATAAATAATTTAAAGTAAAATACTAAACAACTAAACACTAACTAAAATACTAACTCACAATGGCTGAGAATAGTATTTAAATCAATTCTAAGAAACTTTAATAGTTTTTATATATGTTTATATACATTGACTATTTATAATGTCTTAAAACTAATATATTCAATTAGCTAGTTTATGAAATAGTATAAAATAATAATAAGATAAATATCTTATCTTATCTTTATATAACCCCATTTGCTCAGCATTTGCTTAGCATTTGCTCAGCATTTGCTCATTTCTTTCCTGTAAATAAAAAGGGGTAACGCTCGTTTGCCGACTACCCCAATTTCCAAAACACAAAATCTAATGAAGATTTTTGCTTATTCAAATATACTAAATTATCTAATTGCATACCAGCCTCTATTATTTTCTTTTAAATGTATCAATGCCACGTATCTCAAAGCATCCATTAAATGGTCCTGACCTATTGGTTTTTGAAGACTATTTCCGTTTTTATCGGTTGCCCATTTATACATCCTAAACTCACGTCTAAGGTTACTACTATTAACAACATTGATTTTATATCGTTTTAATATATCTATTCCGTTTAGAATACTGTCTCTTCCTTTTGTAGCTGGTTTAGCATTTAGTCCTAGTCTATATATTTCTTCTATACTTTTAGGCTCTGCTGAGTCACATATAACCTCATCTCTTCCAATTATAGGTCTTAGCCTTTCTGCTAGGTCTTGGTTAGTTAATTGTCTTTCGTATATAATCTCTTTTAAATATAGTTCGTCATCTCGTTTGTAAACAGCTAAACACGCTGAGGGGTCTATACTATACCCGAAGTCTAAACCATAAGCCACTAACTTACAATCTGGCATACTATCAACATACTTTACATTTTCATATATTAAGCCACTTATATTGCCATATTCACCTAAACCGTATATTTTCCAAAACTCTTTGTCTGTTTGTTTTAAATACTCTATTTCTTTAATTAGTGACTTAGGTAGAAACGCATTGTTTTTATAGTTACTTACTATTACCTCAACATCTCCAACCTCCTTAGAACGCTTTATTTCTAGCTCTTGGTTAATCCATATTTGTTCATCGTCTGGGTTAAAGTCTAAGAATATCTTATTCTCAGTCCTCATTAGTAATTGGAAAAACTCTTGTTTGTATTCTAGCTCATTGGCTTCATTACAATAAAGTATATTTCTTTTAGCACCTCTTAGCTTTTGTTCATCGTCAGCACCAATAAACTCTACTAACCTTTTGCCATATCTATACTGCTTTTTAGTCTTGTTATGGTCTATTCCAGAATACCAGCCTTCAGCCTTTAGAATGTCCTCAAAGTCTCTAATTACTGTTCCATCTAAATTAGTTCTATATTTCCTAACTGTAGTCCATACGCCTTCATGACAATACTTATCAGTCCCATAATTGCCACTAATTAACCACAATGCACATAATTGGTTTAAAGACCAGGTTTTAGAGCTTCTAGTCCCTCCTCTATTTATTACGATTTTAGACTGACTGTCATAATTACGCTCGAATATTTCAGTCGCTTCCACGCTTAATATTAATGTTTATATTATTGACTGTGGATTCAATCTCTTGTTTGTCAGGTGCATTTAGTCCAAACATCTTAGCAATAGAATCATAAGCACCACGATAGTCAGAACCCTTAACCATTTCTTTAAGTAAATAGAATTTAGCTTTCTGCTCTTTTGTGAGGTTTTCTTTTGCTGCTAGGTCCATTAAATACTCCCAACTTTTAATCATTTTAAAATAGCCCTCAGCTACTTCCTTGCGTGTTATTTGAAAGGCTTCTGCTTCTTTTGTTTTCAATTCTTGCACCCTTACCGATATATTACCGTTTGATAAGAGTTCACTAGCTTTAACCGCTATAACCTCATTAGACGTAGTTTTAGCAACATCATAAACACGTCTATAAGCCTCTGAAGCATTACCAGTATTGACATACTCCTCAGCGAATTTATTTTGTTTAGGTGTTAACTTACCCATTCTTTTGTCTTAGTGAAACTTTTAACAATATTAGATAGCCTATTAAGTCTGTGACTGTGTCCTCTGTTTTATCGTTTATGCCTTTGTTTTTAATTCTAGATAGTTTGTCATCTATTCTAGCACTAATAGCCTCTATTGAATCTAGCTTGCTGAATATAGCTATTGGATTGTTAGCAGTGTCTCCATAGTCTGCATTCTTTTTTAGTAATAGTTCTGTAACTTCCTCAGCTATTTTTTTTATTAAGTATTCTGTTTTCATAGTTTGTCACTATTCTCTATAACTTGTTTTATAAAGTAGTCTGGTAGTCTCCTCCATTTTCTTCTAGCTTCCATAAACCTAACAAAGTAATTTACTGCCTTACTACCAAACTTAGCTTTTTGCTCTTTTATTTCTTTGTCAGTTAGTTTCATTTAAACTCTACTAAGTCCTCAATATTAACTTTAAATTGTTTATAATTACCCTCTTCAGTATGGCTAACTATTGCCAACTTACTATCTAATGATTTTATATAAACTCTTTTATTATTATATGTTAATCTTCTTTTTAACATTTTGTCTTTAAATTTCTTCATCTTCATCCATTCCATTTTCTTCATTTATATATGCTAATTCTAAAATTCTATAATCTGTCTCAAAATCAAAAGTTGTAGTAGCCACGCCATTAATGTCAAAACACTCGTAAACCTCTCCATTCATTTCAGAATAAAAGAAGAGTCCATCTTCGTCAATAAAATAACCATAGCTAAAATCACTTTTTAGCAACTCTTTTTCGTTTGACATTCTTTTTCTTTTTTACTTGTTTAACTTCCTTAGCTTCTTTTTCAGTAAGCCAATTAAATAAGATTTGCATTTGAGATTTTACACAACTATTGCAAGCCCAACTCACTTTCATGTCTGGATGTAATTCTTTTAGTATTGGTTCTAAGTTGTTTCTTAAAAAGGATATGTCTACAGAGCCAGGAAAGGCACTTGTTTTATTATATAGTTTAATAGTTTCTTCTATTGTCATAGTAATCGTCTTTCAATTATACGTAAAATTAACGGTGTTATTAATATTATTGGGTTTAAAGTTATTAAAAAATAAATTAATGATAGCCAGAAGGTAATACAGAAACTACAATTAAAAGGCTTATAGTCCCATTTATCAATCAAAGGTCTAGCATAGTCTACCCATGTTGTAGCTATGGTTATTATTAATAATATACTAACTATAGAATTCATTTAATGTCCATTTTTGTTTTATCTTGTTTGCTAATTCTTTAAACTTATATTGTATTGTATTACGGTGAATGTCGCTTTTCTCAGCTAGACAGTTTCTATTACCACTACAAATCAATAATTGTTCCATCATTATTTTATCTAAACCATCTAAAGAGTCAATAAGGTCTTTTAATACCTCATCTTTAAAACAACTATTAGAGTAGGTTTCTATGTCCTCTATACTACTAAATTGACTAGGTAAATAGTATTTGGTTCTGTATTGTCCACGCTCACTAATTATTTGATAGAGGCAAAGTTTATAAACATATTTCTTAATGCTGTTTTCTTTGTCTAATTGAATGATAAAATCTTCACCCTTGTTAAGTAGAATCATAAAAATGTCTTGTTTAAAGTCCTCTAACTCTACGACATTGTATTCTCTACCAATCCAAAATATAAAGTTTTCTATTTTCTTAATTAGCTTTTTGTCCATTAATATTCTTTTGTTACGTTGTACATTTCAGACTTAAGAAAACTTATGTTGGTCCTCATTGCATCTATTACTCTATAGCCAGACTCTAACAATCTTCTAAGTTTATACATCTCAGGAACTTCTACATTAGCCTCATTAGTAGCTCTAGCTACAGAAAATCCTTCTTTAACTCTATCGTGTATAACCTTTTCATAGTTTTGATGTGCTTCTGTTCTAATAGTTTCTATATAGTATAGATAGGCTGTCAATTCTTTTAGTTGTTTATTTAAGCTGTTACCATCAAATACGTCAGTTTGTTTGTATTCTTTGATTATTTCAGCTATCTTTTTTAGTGTTGATTTCATCTTGTAGTTGTTGTATGGTTAATAATAAATTCATAAAGTCCTCAAATTCTAAACAGGCATAGTCATTCTCAAAGTTTTTAGTAAACACTACAACAGGAGTTTTTCCCATTGGTCTGTCACTTCTAGCCTGTTCTAAAGCTTTCCAGATGTTTAGCTTTTCCTGGTTCTTACATTCCCAATGATAGTCAAATAAAACAGAGTCTGGGTTAATGTCTATAATGTCTCCTTTAATACTCATACCGCCACTCATAGGAGTCCGCCTTACATTAGTATTGAACTTTTTATTTAGTTGTTTAGCCACGTCTCTTTCAAAACGTTTCCCTTTTTGGTTAGCATTCATCAAATATAGTTGTTTGGTTTACATTTTGTTTTCTTGTTATTCCTACTGCTGTTTCTAATATTGTTTTTCCTGCTTCATAGTCAACAAGATTATTAATCATTGAATCTTTTCTTTTTTTTGCTTTATAGTTGCTCAGGTCAATCTCATGATATTTCTCCAGTATTGAGAGAGCAGGTTGATTCCAAGCAGAATTTGGAGCTTTTCCATTGAGGTCATTTGGCAATAAGAAATTTGTCCAATATAGATGTCTTCCTCTTTTTTTAGCAGGAATCAATGGTTCATAATATGGAATAACATTCTCAACACAATACTTTCCTTTGAAGTAATTCTCTAAAAAAATAATCTCTTCATAAAGTGTCAAGTCAGGAAATACTGGTTTATAGTTTTCTTTCTTGTGATTTTTAGATTGTGAGAATCTCATTCTGCTATGTGTTGGACAAGGTGGAGAAGACCAAATAAAATCAAAATTCTTATAATTTTCCAACAGATATTGATGAGCATCACCAACAATCACCTTGTCTTGAGGAAATCTTTTTTGATACATTTTAGCAAGTTCAGAATCAATCTCCACTCCAGTCACTTCTATATCTGTAACTTCATCCCACTTGTATCTGTTGCCACCTAAGCAAGCATATAAGTTTAGTATCTTCATAATTTTTGAAAATGTTTTCTAATAATTTTTCCTAACTCAGCGTCATTAGGATATATCCTACAGAGTAAATTAATAGAACCGTTAGTGTTATTATAAGGATGACTATAGTCTGTGTCCTTTGTTTGTCTGTATTCATTTAAAGTCCTTTTCTTCATTTTTATTATTATACTTTTGAATTAATAAAGTAAACACGCAACCACAAAAAAAAACTGCTATGTGTGACGCTAATATAAGAAAATAAATTTTATCCATTTTTGTTAGATTCTAATTCTGCTTTTTTTAAATTGTGTTTATAGGTAGAAAAATCTGCTTTTAATATAGCATTTTCTTTGTAAGCTACAGCGTTTTCATATTTAAGTTTAGATATGTCTTTATAGTTTTGTCTAATTTCGTGCTGTAAATCGTGTATAAGTTCTAGAATATCCATTAAAACCTCTAGACCTTCCTGTTTTACTTTGTTATTAGTCTTTTCTACTTCAGCACTAGCTTTAATAATCATTATATCTAGCTTATTTTTTCTTAACATTATGTCTAATTCATCCATTCTGTATGTGTTTTAGTGGGTTGTTTCCTCCTATTGTATAATAACCATTGTAAAAATTAAATCTTAAAGGCTCATCTAGTGTAGTAAGTTCCCCACCAGTCATAACATTTTTAACCTTTTGAACATGTAGTTCTGTCATTGTTTTAAATTCTGGGTGGTTGCCCATTCTATGAATAGCATATACATCGTCTGCTCGATTTATGAATCCCATGCCACCCTCAATATCACTAGACTTCGGAGGTTGAACATAACCCTCTAAAGTATGACCAGGCTTGTAGACTCTTCT
>Ga0209603_1000903_pt1 | contig 33362 bp, 36 predicted proteins | sample COGITO_mtgs_1206_FD_184812 | JGI IMG/M metagenome (GOLD analysis project Ga0209603, IMG submission 184812) | Pelagic marine microbial communities from North Sea - COGITO_mtgs_120607 (SPAdes) (version 2) | ecosystem: Environmental > Aquatic > Marine > Epipelagic ... | reverse complement strand
CCAAGAAAACTCATGGATGTTTCCAAAATGAAAGAACTTGGATGGCAATATTCAACAGAATTAGAAGACGGCATACAAAAAACCTATTTATGGTTTTTAGACAATATAGATACAATTAAAGAAATTAAATTATAAATAATGAAAGTAGCATTAATTACTGGAATTACAGGACAAGATGGTTCTTATTTAGCAGAGCTATTATTAGAAAAAGGGTATGAGGTTCATGGAATTAAAAGAAGAGCCTCTTCATTAAATACTGATCGTATCGATCATTTATATCAAGATCCTCATCATCCTAATCAACGTTTAAAATTGCATTATGGAGATTTAACAGATGCGATGAATCTGACAAAAATCATTGAACAATGCCAGCCTGATGAAATTTATAATCTAGGTGCTATGTCTCATGTAAAGGTTTCTTTCGATGTTCCAGAATATGTAGGAAATGTAGACGGGTTAGGTACTTTACGTATTTTAGAGGCGGTTCGTTTACTTGGCTTAGAAAAGAAAACGAGAATCTACCAAGCTTCTACATCCGAATTGTATGGTGGGATGCCAGAGAATAAAAATGATAAAGGGTTTTATGATGAAAATTCACCTTTTTATCCAAGATCTCCATACGGTGTTGCTAAGATCTATGGATTTTGGATTACCAAAAACTATAGAGAGGCTTATAATATGTTTGCGTGTAATGGTATTTTATTCAATCATGAATCTCCTAGAAGAGGAGAAACATTTGTAACTCGTAAAATTACTCGAGCGACTGCAAGAATTGCTTTAGGTTTACAAGAGAAAATTTATTTAGGAAATCTAGAAGCCAAAAGAGATTGGGGGCATGCTAAAGATTATGTACGTATGATGTGGATGATTTTGCAGGCAGAACAACCTGAAGACTGGGTAATTGCTACAGGAAAGACCACTACAGTAAGAGACTTTGTAAGGATGGCATTTAAAGAAGTGGGTATTGAATTAGAATTTACAGGTACAGGAGTCAATGAAAAGGCATCTGTTGTAAAATGTAACAACCCTCTGTTTCAGCTTGAAATAGGGAAAGAGGTGTTATCAGTAGATCCTGCCTATTTTAGGCCAACGGAAGTAGATTTGTTAATTGGAGACCCTACCAAGGCAAAAGAAAAATTAGGTTGGGTGCCAGAATATGATTTGGCATCGTTGTTAAAAGACATGATGCAATCGGATGTAAAGTTGATGCAAAAAGAGCAGTATTTAATTAAAGGAGGATATAAAATGTATAATCAAGATTAATAAAGTTTTTTTAATAGGTATAAACAAAAAATAAATAAATATGAAAGCTGTTATTTTAGCTGGCGGATTTGGAACAAGAATAAGTGAAGAATCTGCATCGAAACCAAAACCAATGATTTTAATTGGTGATAAGCCAATAATTTGGCATTTAATGAAACTGTATTCCGAATATGGTATCAATGAATTTGTGATTTGTGGTGGTTATAAATTTAATGATATTGCTAATTATTTTCTTAACTATCAAAAAAATTTAGAATCTTTTACTGTTAGCTTAGGAAGTAATGAGTTGGAAATACATCAAAGTCATAAAGAAAACTGGAAAGTAACTGTTGTTAATACAGGGTTAAATACAATGACAGGAGGAAGATTAAAAAGAGTTCTTCCTTTTATTAAAGACGAAAAAGCCTTTTGTTTTACTTATGGTGATGGTTTGTCGGACATTAATATTAAAAAATTAATTGATTTTCATTATGAACACGGTAAATTGGCGACAATGAGTGCAGTTCATCCTCCAGCTAGATTTGGAGCAGTAAAAATAGATTCTAATAACAGCATTTTATCTTTTACAGAAAAACCTTTAGGTGACGGTGGAAGAATAAATGGTGGTTTTTTTATTTTATCTCCTAAAGTTGTAGACTATATAAAAGATGACACAACTACGTGGGAGAAAGACCCTTTAGAGAATTTAGCTGCAGATTCTGAATTAAAAGCCTACAAGCACGATGGATTTTGGCAGCCAATGGATACACTAAAGGATAAAAGAGATCTTGAAAATAGAATTAAAATAAATGATGCGCCATGGATGAAATGGAGAAATTAAAAAGCTTTTGGAGAGGTAAAAGAGTTTTTATAACAGGAAATACTGGATTTAAAGGTTCTTGGTTATCTTTAGTCATGTTAAATTTAGGAGCTGAAGTAAAGGGTTTTTCTTTAAAACCTGAAAAAGATAAAAGTTTATACGTTAAGCTTAAATTGGAAGACAATTCAAATAGTATATATGGAGATATAAGAAACGAAAAATTATTAACTGATGAATTGCGTTCGTTTAAACCAGAAATCGTTTTTCATATGGCTGCACAGCCACTAGTAAGAAGGTCCTATATAGACCCATTAGAAACAATTAGTACTAATGTCGTAGGAACCTTTAATGTAATGCAGGCGTGTCGGTCAGTTGAGAGTATTAAATCAGTGATTTCAGTAACTACTGATAAATGTTATTTAAATAAGGAATGGGAGTATTCTTATAGAGAAAATGATAACCTTGGTGGTCACGATCCTTATAGTGCCAGTAAAGCATGTGCAGAAATAATAACTTCATCAATGAGAGATTCTTTTTTTAAAGATAGAGAAACTGGAATCTCAACTGTAAGAGCTGGAAATGTTATCGGGGGGGGGGATTTTTCTGAAGATAGATTATTTCCAGATATAATAAAATCAATTGTTAATAAGGAGGAGCTTATAATTCGAAATCCTCTAGCAACAAGGCCATGGCAACACGTTTTAGAACCATTATTTGCTTATATTGAATTAGCAAAAAACCAATACAATTCACCTAGAAACTTTTCTGGTGCATGGAATGTTGGTCCAGATGCTCAAAATGCAAAATCTGTAGGGTTTATTCTAGATGAAATCAATTTTTTATATTCAGGTTTGGTTAACTGGAAAAATTCAGAGAATGATGAGCCTCATGAAGCTCAATTGTTACAGTTAGACAGTTCTAAGTTTAAAAATAAAAATGTTTGGGTTCCGAAATGGAATTTATCAGAAACAATTAAAATAACTATGGATTGGTATGTTTCTGATTTAGAGGGAGTAAATTCACTTGAATTATGCGAGAAAAATATTAAAAAATACTTAGCTAGATGAATATTTTAATCACTGGAGGATCAGGATTTATTGGGAAAAGATTAGTGAAAGAGTTGTCAAAAAACAATATTATTTGGCTAATTTCAAGAAAATCTAAAACTAACCTAAATGAAAAAATACTTAATTACGATGATGTTTTAGGTTTCAATAAGCAGGATTTTATTAAAATTCCAAAAATTGATGCAGTAATTCATTTAGCAACTCATTTTGTTAGTAAGCACACTGATGATGACATATCTAAAATAATTGAATCGAACATACTTTTGGGAGTTCGATTATTAGAATTATGTAATCATTTTGGGTATAAAAAACTTATTAATGCCTCTTCATTTGCTCAATCTTTAGACGGTAAGTCCTCACTACCTCAAAATCTTTATGCAGCAAGTAAAGAATCCTTCACAACTTTTTTAAATTATTACGCAAAAAGTCTAGAGTTTAATATAATTAATTTGGAATTTTTTGATTGTTATGGTTCAAATGATTCAAGAGGCAAGATTTTTGATTTAGCAATTAAAGCATTTACTGAAAATAAATTATTTAAAATGTCTCAAGGAGATCAAGAAATTTGTCTTATTCATATTAACGATTTAATTAGGGCAGTAAAAAAAGCAATTAGCCTATTTGAAATCAATAAAGGTATTTCAAATTACACTCTTTTGAATGATGATAACAAGTATAAGCTTAAAGAGCTAGTTTTTGAACTAAAAAATATTTCACAAAGTAGCTCTGTGGTAGAATTAGGATTTTATCCCTATCGGAAAAACGAAATAATGGACCTTAAAAGTAGGTATTCAAAATTACCAGGTTGGAATCCAAAAATAGATTTAAATCAAGCCGTTAAAAAAATAATTGAAGATGATTATAACAGATAGTGAAATAATAGAGGGAGTCAAAATTATAACCTTAAAGCAATTTAATGATGAAAGAGGTCAATTATTAAAGCCATTTATAAAAAGTTTTTTTCTTGAAAAATTCAATTTTGACACAAAAGAAGTTTGGTTTACTTTTAGTAAAAAAAATGTTGTTAGAGCTATGCATATGCAAGTAGCACCAAAACCTTCAAATAAAATTGTTGGACTCATTCAAGGGGCTGTCACGGATGTGTTATTAGATACTAGAAAAAACTCTCCAACCTATGGTCAATCAGAATCTTTTGATCTTATTCATTCTGAAGATAGTCTTACTTTTTTGTTCATCCCTGTAGGTGTTTCTCATGGTTATAAAGTTAATCAAGAGAATTCGATTGTAATGTATCTAGGAGATGAATATCATGACGGTAATTCTGATGTTGGATTTAAGTGGAATAGTTTTGGGTTTAATTGGCAAATTGAAAATCCAATCATTTCAGAAAGAGATTTGACACTACCTAAATTTACTAAGGCATAATGTTTTTTAAAAAAAAAGAATATAACAACCAATTTTATCTATATGCCCAAAATTTTATAAATATTTTATTTCCTTTAATTGTTTTTTTTTATTTAATACCAATTGTAGGAAAAGAAAAATTTGGAGTCATCATATATTATCAGACAATTACTTCATTAATAGCTTTATTTATTGATTTTGGATTTGATATTTTAGGGATTCAGCTAATTTCTCGATTCAATACAAATTACTTATCTAATAAAATACTTGTAAATACATTATTTTTTAAATCAATTTTAATAATTATATCTCTTATAATAATTCTTTTATTTATACCCTATAATTCAATTTTAATATATTCACTTTGGGTTCCAATTTTTTCCGTTTTCTTTCCTCAATGGTATTTTATTGGAATGAAACTATTGAAAAAGGCAACACATATTGCAATTTTACATAAAATTATAATAATTATATTGTTAATTATATTTGTTAAAACTCCTACAGATTTTAATAAAATTCCTTTAGCGTTTTTTATTTCAACCATAATGGTGATAATATATATATTTAGTTTTAAAATTTTTGACTTAAAACTAAATCAAATTAGTTTAAAACACATAAGGTTTCTATTTAGATATATGTTTAAAACCTATATATCTACTTTGTTATTTTTAGTTGTTAAATCACTACCAAAAGTCTTATTAGGTAAATTAGGGTTATTTGAATTTGTTACCTATTTTGATTTATCAGAAAAATTATCAAAATTTTTAAAAATACCAAATCAAATAACAACAAGATTATTAATTCAAAAATTTACATTAAACTTTAATTATAAAACCCTCATTTATTTTTTTAAAAGATCTTTAATGTTCACTTTTTTTATGCTTTCAGTTTTTAACCTTCTACTCGAGAAAATAATTTTATTTTTAGATTTTCCACTAAATCATCAATTGATTTACAGTTGTAGATTGTTATCAATAGCTGTTTTTTTTGTTTTTCTAAACAATGTCTTAGGACAACAAGTTTTAGTTTCTTTAAACAAATTAGAAGCATATTATAAATCTTTATTTTATAGTTCTATAATATCATTAATAATTTTTCTTATTCTTTATATTTTAAATTTTGTTAATCCTATTTCTTTAGCTTTTAATCTAGTATTTATGGAAATTATGGTTTTGATATATCTCTTAGTAAATTATTTTAAAAATAATAGATATGCTCAAAAAACAGTTTAACGAATGTGATGGGATGTCTTTATTAGATAGTAATCATAGATCATTAGTAACAAAAATCAAAAACACTCTAGATAGAGTCTATTTACCTAGAGTAGTAATAATTTACGGGTCCTTTTCAAAAGGCGAAGGTACATGGGATACAGACGGGATTACCCCTTATAATGATATAGATTTAATTTTTATTGATAAAAACATTAAAAATGAAGATATATCAGAGTATAAAAACATCCTTTTTAAGGAACTAAATACAAAGTTCATAGACATATCATTATTTACTGAAAAAGATATACTTAAACTGAATCCTTCAATTTTTTCCTTTGATTTATTTGAGAACGGATTAGTTATTAATGGTAATTTCGATTTATCAGTTTTCACTTTTCATAAATCTCTAATAACAACAAGAGATATTGATATTTTGTTTAGAACAAGAATATGGACCTTTGTAGGCTCTTACCCAATTGGGGGATTTACCAACATGAACACTAATGATCAGATTTTTTTTAATTATCAAATGTCCAAAGCAATCTTTTCTATAATTGATTGTTTATCTGTACTAAAGCAAGATTATAATAGTACTTACAATAATAAAATATCTTGGGCATTAGAACAAGATGAGTTTAAAGATTTTCTAGAATATATTAATTTTGCAGATCAAATTAAATTAAAAGGTCTGTTAAGTTTTAAGTTTTCCGAAAATAAAACCCTTTTTGTAAATGTTGGAAATAAATTTTACAAGATATTTCAGATGGGCTTACAAAGCCATTTTAACAATAAACTTAATTTGCCAGATTTAGTTAAGTATGTATATGGAACGTCAATAAAAACAAATATTTTAAAATTATTATATTTTTTTAAAGGTGTAAATGGATTTAATCTTTATAACTTAATATTAGCACAATATTTTATTTTTGAATGCACAGCAGGTTTTAGAGATAATTCTAAAGATCTAAAAAAAATTATGTATAAATTCAATCATCATAAATCGAATCTTGACAGTTTTCGAATTGATATTGCCACTAAAAGAACAGAAAATTGATTATTTATATATTATTAGATGCTTTTCGAGGTGATTACTTATCAGAAAAAACTACACCTTATCTGCATTCATTAGTTAATGATAAAAAAAATTATGGTGTAAAATATGTAAAACCCTCACATTCCTTTTGTGAAAGGACTGAGATATTTTCAGGGATAGGACCTTTAGAATCCGGATATTTTACTGCCTTAGGAAATAACCCCAATCTTTCACCATTTAAAAATTACAAGTATTTTTTTAAAATTCTACATCTCATAGAAAAATTATTATTTAGAAGTTCACTTTTTATTAAAATTTACAGAAAGTTATTTTCAATTTTATTTTCACATATAGGAATTAAAATGAAAATTTATAATATCCCTTTTAATGAACTTCATAATTATTACTTAACTGAGGATTATGATGATATTAGAAATCATAGTTTTAAATCCAATATTTTTAATACGATAAGAAAATACGATTTATCTAGTTATTTTGAAACATTTACATCTTTAAGAGACAAAATAAGTCTGTCGGATGAAGAACGAATGGATTTAGTTATTGAAAATTTAAATAATGATATAGTATTTTTATATATCGGAGGACCAGATCAAAAAGGACATGCACACGGCCCAGAAACTCTTGTATTTAAAACCTATTTATCAGAGCTAGACAAAAAGATAGGGCTATTTATTAATGATATTGATAAAAAAACAAATAATCAGTCTACTATAATTTTAAATGGTGATCATGGCATGAGCCAAGTTAAATTTTTATTCAATGGTCTTCAGAATATTGATAAATTTTTAAAATCTTATAATTTTAAAAAAAATATTGATTATAAAATATTTCTAGATTCTACATTGATTAGATTATGGTCTTCTAATATTGAATTATTAAACCTAGTAAAATCAAATCAAGATCTTAACGAGTTTGGTACTTTTGTATACAGTAATTCAGGATCCGAATTTAAAAATACTTATGGTGATATTATTTGGACTATTAATAAAGGTGGGTTAATTATTCCTAACTATTTTCAAAAAACAAAAATTAATGGAATGCATGGTTATATACCCGAAAATAAAGATGATTGGGGAACATTAATTATTAAAAATCCAAAGGGATTATATTTCCCGAAAGAAAGTATTGATTTAGTTGAAATTAATAATATTTTAAAAAATGAAATTGAATCAAGATATTAAAGTAAGTGCTGTTATATGTTGTTATCATGGAGTTAAAACCGTGTATAATGCATTGTGTTCTTTACAAAAACAATCTTTAGAAAAAAAACTATACGAAATAATAGTTATTGATAATGGATCGATTGATGGCTCAAGTTCTGAGATTGAGAGGTTTTTAAATGATTTTAATCCTTTAAATTTTAAAGTTTTTAAAATTTCAAATGAAGGACTAAGTAATGCAAGAAACTTTGGATATAGTAAAGCAAAAGGCGATTTTATTTTTTATATGGATGATGATGCATATGCGGACAAAATGTGTCTAGAATTTATTTTTAAATCATTCATGAGTAATATTAATATAAATGTTCTTGGGGGTACAGTAGGTATTTTAAATGATAAAAATAAGTTTGCTAATTTATATCATAATAGTATATTTAGATATTGGATGGAGGATATAGGAATAATAATTGGAACTAACATGTCTTACAGAAAATCACTCTTATCCAAATCAGAAGGCTTTATAAAAGATCTTAAATATAGAGGTGATGAGAGTGCTTTTTTTGAAAAAAATAAAAAAAATATTGTCAGTCAAATTAATAAGTCTGTTTTAGTTTATCATACTCAGCCAGAAAGACTAGAATCTTTCTTAAAGTCTAGATTTGAAAATGGAGAAGCTAAAGCTTTTTTAACATTAACATTTAAAAATAATAATATCATAGATAAAATAAAAAATTTATTTATGTTTTTGGTTAGATTATTTTCGTCAGGAATTGGGTTTTTAATAGCCTCTTTTCTTTGCCTTTATTTAAAATTAAATTCATTTAATATCTTAATATTAGTGATTTTATTCACAATCAGATTTCTTTATAATCATGACCTTCTCGGAAGTATAATAGTTTATTCAAAAACAGAGCATAAAAATAATAATTTTTTAAATTATTTCTATATTACTTTCTTTGTTTCTATTGGAAGTTTATTAGAGGACCTTGGTCATTCTTTAAGTTTTATTAAATTGACTTTAAAAACAAATAAAAATATTAATGAAAGCTAGATTATTAATTTTAAGTCTTTTTTCATTTGTAAAGAGAATTTTATATTTCTCACCTCAGCTATATAACATTATAGTATTTTTACCATTGTTAACAGTTTTTAATTCTGAAGCCTCAAAAAAATCGTTAAGATTTGTACTTATCTTCTTTTTAATAATAATTGCTACTGGTAATATAAGTTTGTTTTTTAGTTTTTTACCTATTTGTATGCTTTTTATATATAAACCTTCTTTTGAAAATTATAGTTTTGAAGCAACTTTAAAAAAATTAATTTATCTCTATGTTGCATTATCATTATACGGTATTTACCAATTATTTTTTGGTTTTACAAGTTTTGAAAACTCTTGGATAAATTCGGGGCTAGGAATGATTGGTTCTGAAAATTTTAATATAGAAAAAAGTATCAGACCATTTTCTACTTTTGCAGGTGTTCCTGAATTTACATTTTTTTGTGCACTTTTTGCTTATTATTTTTATATTAAAAAAAAGAAGACTCTATTATTGACATCAATTATCATGCTCATGATTTCAGGGTCAAGAGGGATTATTGCATCCACGATAATAGCTTTTACTGTGATTTATTTTTTAAAAAATAATAGTTATAAAAAAATGTTAATTAAAGGATTCTTACTTTCTTTAATAATATTTATTGGCTTAATTTTTATATATCCACTTATTTTTCAGTTTTCGTATGATTCATCATCAAGAGTTTTAGTATATGGAACATTTAACGGAAGAATTTTTAACTGGATAGAATTGTTAGATAAATCAAGTTATTTAAATTTTCTATTTGGGAATATTAATTCAACATATACAGAATTAACAACAGATAACTTATACTTAAATTTAATTTTAAAACTTGGGATATTTGGCTTTATTTATTTTTATTCTTTCTTTTTAAATATAAAATTAAATGAAAAATCTGTTTATTTTTTTACAATTTTTTTAGGTTATTCTTTTTATGCAGATGTAATATTTAGCTATTACATGATGTTTCCTTTTTTCTTTGCTATTTATTCCAAAAAATAAAAAATACATATGGTTAAAAGAATTTTAGTTATTGGTCAAACACCGCCACCTTTTGGAGGTCAAGCACTTATGTTGCAATCTCTGTTAGAGTTGAAATTTGATAATGTAAAATTATTTCATTTAGACATGAAATTCTCGAAAGATTTTAACCACATGGGTAGTTTTAAGTTGTATAAATTTTGGGTATTATTCAAAACAATTATTTTAGCATGGGTTTATAAATTTTATTTTAAAACCGATATTTTGTACTACGGACCATCTGGACCGAACAAGCTCGCAGTTTATAGAGATATTCTTATACTATTTCCAATAAGGTTCTTATTTAAAAAAACAATTTTTCACTCCCACGCTGGAGGTATATCCCAGATTTATAGTTGCCTTTCTCCAATATTAAAATTTTTTTATAGAATTTCATTTTTTAATCCTGATGGTTTAATAAAATTGACAAATTATTCTCATGGTGACGAGGATCTTTTAAGACCAGAAAAATGTTTTATCGTTCCTAATGGTATTAAAGATCATTTTCATGATAATGCTTTCACAAGTAATAATAATTCTAAAGTTAATATCTTATATGTTGGTGCAATGTATCCAGAAAGAGGTATAAATGAATTAATAAACGCCTGTCATATTTTAAATGAAGAAAAGATAAACTTTCATCTAAATCTAATGGGTATTTTTTTTCAAAGCTCATACAAAAACGAAATAATAGAATTAATAGATAAGTTCGACCTTAAGAATAAAGTTTCTTTTTTAGGATCTAAAACAGGATTAAAAAAGTGGGAAGTATATAATAATTCAGATATTTTGTGTTTTCCAAGTTATGTTCCATCTGAATCTTTTGGATTGGTAGTTGTAGAAGCTATGCAATTTAAAATTCCGGTGGTAGCATCAAATTGGAATGGCATAGCTAATATAATTGATGATAACAAAACAGGTTTACTATTTGAACCCAAAAACTCTGAAAATTTAGCTTCAAAATTAATGCTTTTATCAAAGGATATAGACTTAAGGATTGAATTTGGTGAACTAGGAAGACAAGTATTCTTAAAACGCTACACGATCAGTGAATTTAAATTAAATATGCAAGATGTCTTCAATCAAATTTAAAAATAAATAATAATTAATCGATTTTATAAACAAAATAATTTTTTTGTTTATGCTTTAAAATATTAACAATGAAAATAATAATTACTGGTGGATCTGGTTTTATCGGAACAAATTTAATAGAACTACTATTGCTTAATAATTGCACTAGTTTTTTAAATTTAGATAAAAGTAAACCTTTCAAAAAAGAACATGAAAAGTACTGGAAGCAAATAAATATTTTAGAAAAAGATAATCTAGAAACTATTTTCAATTCATTTTCACCAACTCATGTCATACATTTAGCTGCAAGGACTGACACAGCAAGTGATATTCTTGAGGATTATAAAGACAATACTATTGGTACTGATAATTTAATTGAAATTATTAATAAATGTTCTACGGTAACAAATTCAGTTTTTACTTCTACACAATATGTTTATAGACCTGGTGAAGTACTTCCTTTGAATGATTTAGATTTTAATCCACATACAGTTTACGGTCAATCTAAAGTGTTAAATGAGGTTTCTGTGCGAAAAAACTTAAAAACATCTAAATGGACTATTATAAGACCAACAAATATTTGGGGGCCATGGAATTTTCGATATAAAAATCAGTTTTTCAAAATTTTAAAATTAGGTCTATTTGTTTATCCTGATAATGCAAAGGATGTAGTCAAATCATATGGTTATGTTGGAAGTGTAGTTTGGCAGATTTATCAAATTATAACTAGGACTGATATCGAAACACATGAGAAGGTTTTCTATGTTGGTGATTTACCAATGTCAGAATTACTTTGGTGTAATGAATTATCAAAAGCTATTTCAGGAAGAAAAGTAAGAATTGTTCCGTGGATAATTCTCAGATTAATTGCTTACGTAGGAGATCTGTTCAATATTATTAATATACCTTTTCCTTTTATAAGTAGTAGATATAAAAGTATGTTAGGTAATCATTTAACTCCTATGGAAAGTACATATAAAGCAATGGGTGCACCTCCATTATCATTTAGTAATCAGGTAAAAGAAACCGTTAAGTGGTTGAAAAGATATTAAAAAGATAATTTATAATTTTATTATTCGTATTTAATGAAAAAATATTTCAATATTAAATTAGAGTTTAATCATGATAAGCTTGAGTATGCAATTGAAAAACAGGCAAAGGAAGGGAAGGGATACTGTTGTTTTGTAGATTTAAACTCTTTAGTTTATTCATCTGAAAATCCAGATTTTAGAAATATTTTAAACAATTCTTTTATAAACTCTTGTGATGGTAGTTATATAGCAAAGCAGGCATCAAAAATAAACAAAGAAAAATTAGAGGAATATATTGGGCCAGATTTTTTTAAAAAATTTATTTTTAAAGAAGGAACTCATATCATTTTAGGTAGTAAACCAAGTGTATTTAATAAAGTTCTTGAAAAAGTTAATTTTGAAGGTCATAATATAGAAAATATTAAGTATTTAGATGTGCCATTTAAATCTGTGGACAAGTTTGATTACAAAAATATTGCAAAAACTATAAATAAAATCCGTCCAAATTATATATGGGTATGTCTAGGAGCTCCAAAACAAGAGTATTTTATGAGTAAATTACTACCTTTTATAGATAAGGGATTACTCATTGGAGTCGGGGCTGCTATAAATTATTTTGCTGGTGAAATTAAAGCAATTCCTAGTTGGATAAAAAAAATGAAAATTATATGGGTTTATCGAGCATTTCAAGAACCAAAAAAGCAATTAACACGAATTTTAAAGGCATTAACAAAACTGCGTAAAATTATAAGAGAAGAAAAAAATCTTCACAATTCAGTTAACAGAAAAAATAAATTTTAAATGGAACACAATTTAGTATATAAAGAAATAGTTATTGATGATATAAATCTGATATCAAATTTTCTAAATAAAACTTTTGTATCAAAAAAATTTACATATGATTATTTGTATAATATTTATTTTAAAAATGATTCAGTAGTAGGTCTTAATATTTTTCATAACAACGAAATTATCGCGCATTATTGTGTAGTAAAAAGAACATATTCATTTAATACATCAACTATTAATGTTGGTTGGAGCATTAATACTGCAGTAGCTAAAGATTATCGTGGTATTGGTTTTTTTGAAGATCTAGCTACAAAAACATATAAATTATCAAAAAAAAAAGGTATTCAAGTTATTGTAGGTGTTGCTAATAGAAAATCAACTAGGTTGTTTATTAAAAAATTAGGATTTAGCGATAAAGGTAATATTCGATGGAATTTGGATTTTTTAAGTAAATATAAAAAAAGAAGAGTATTTCCAAATAGTTTTAATCATAACTTTACTAAAATCATCAAAATATTTGGTAATAGATATTTATTAAAACTACCGTTTATTAAGGTTTATAGTAATAACGAATATTCTGTTTTAAGTTTATATTTAAGTAATCGTCAGTCTAAATTTCGTTTAGGATTCCAACTACCTCAAACTTGGTTTAAATCTAATTGGCAAGTTATCGTATTAAATTTATTTGATAATGATAAAATTATTAACAATTTCATCAATAATTTTAGTGTTGATATACTAGAAAGTGATACTTTTTAAGATTAATAAATAATTCTAAAACACGAACTTATTTGTTTAAGTCAATAATTACTATACTCATAACTATAATAAAATTAATATTAAACTTTAAATTATGGAAAATCAATTTTTAAAAAACTTTACTGATATATTAGATGATCATCCTAACTTCAAATTAGATTTGGACTCTAAATTTCGAGATTTAGATGAATGGGATTCATTAACTGCTCTTTCGTTAATAGCTATGTTGGATGATGAATATAAGATAACAGTAACTGGTGATCAAATAAAAAATTTAGAAACTCTAGGTGATATTTTTAAACTATTAAAGTAATGAATGTTTTTGAATCGGCATTTAGTCTAAAAAATAGTAAAATTCTAATTACGGGAGCATCTTCAGGAATTGGACGTGAAATAGCAATTATAGCTGCAAAACACGGAGCTATTATTTATGCTGTAGGAAGAAATCAAGAAAAATTAAATTTACTTGAAGAGATAATTGGTCATAAAAACTGTAAGACATTTTCTATTGATTTAACCAATATAGATAAAGTTAAAAAATTAATAAAAGACATTGATAATATAGATGGTTTAGTTAATTGTGCAGGTTTGATAAAAATGTCACCTTACAAATTTATAACTCAAAATTCATTTTCCGAAACTTTTAATATAAACGTTGAGGCTCCTATTTTTCTTACTACAACCCTACTTAAAAGCAGGAAAATAAATAATGGGAGTTCTATAGTTTTTATAAGTTCTATTAATGGAAGTTGCATTGGAGCAAAAGGATTTACATTATATGCAACAAGTAAAGGAGCTATATCTGGTTTGGTGAAATCATTAGCTGCTGATTTATCAAAATTAAAGATTCGAGTTAATGAGATTGCACCTGGTATGATTATAACTGATGGTTTAAATTCTATTGAAGAAAGTGTTTCAACATCTTCAATCCAAGAAGACATGAACAAATATCCACTTGGAGGGTACGGTTCACCTAATGATGTAGCTAATGGTTGTGTATATTTGCTCTCAAGTGCAAGTAAATGGGTTACAGGTACAAAGTTAATTATAGACGGTGGTTTCACTTTAAAATAAATTTTAGTATGGCGTATATTCACTCAATAAAATATTATTTACCTAAAAAAGAATTAACTAACGAGGAGTTATCTTTAGAGTTTCCAGAATGGAACGTAGAAAAAATTAGTTCCAAGACTGGTATTTCAAAACGTTTCATCGCAGCTGATGATGAGTTCGCATCAGACATGGGAATAAAAGCTGCGAATAAGCTTTTCGAAAATAATAAATTTAATAAAAACACAATAGATTTTTTAATCTATTGTACACAAAGTCCAGATTATCTTATACCTACAACTGCTTGCATCATTCAGGATAAATTAAATTTAAGAAAAGTTGGTGCATTTGATTTCAATTTGGGGTGTTCAGGATATGTCTATGGACTTTCAATAGCGAAAGGATTAATAGCAGCAGGAATTGCAAAAAATATTTTATTTATTACATCAGAAACATATTCCAAATTCATTAATGTAAAAGATAAAAGTAATAGAACTATTTTTGGCGACGCAGCTTCAGCTTCTATTATAACAAAAGATAAAGGTATATGTCGGATAGGAGATTTTGAATTAGGTTCTGATGGTTCTGGTTTTGATAATCTAATTGTGAAGTCAAGTGGGGTAAAAGGCAGTAAAATAAATAATGAAATAGAAAAAAGCGATGAATTTGGAAATATTCATTCAGATAAAGATTTATATATGAATGGTCCTGAAATTTTTAATTTCACAGGAAGTTCTGTCCCAAATTTAATTCATTCCTATTTGTCTAAATTTAATTTGAGTTTAGATCAAATAGATTTATTTGTTTTCCATCAGGCCAACAAATTTATGTTAAATTATTTAAGAAAGAAAGCAAAGATTCCTGAAGAAAAATTTGTTTTAGAAATAGAAAACTCAGGAAATACAGTGTCTTCAACAATACCAATAGCTCTTTGTAATATTTTAGAGAAAAACAAAGTTAATTCAGGTTCTAAAGTGTTGCTAGCAGGTTTTGGAGTTGGCTATTCTTGGGGTGCTACAATACTAGATTTTTAAAATGTCTTATAAAATAATTTCAAAATTTTCTTATGAAATTTCAGAAAATGAATGGTTCGAAATCAAAGAATCTTTCAACTTAATATTCAAAAAAAATAACAGTATAAACTTCTTTAAGAATAAATATACTGATTGTTCTTTAGGGTTTTCAACTCATGGTATTCTATATTTTAATGATAAAATTGTTGGTTGTTTTACAATTATCCCAAGGGACTATTCAGTATTCAATAAAAAAGAAATAATAGGTTTAGCATGCGATGCATATATACTTGAGGGGCACAGGGAAGATGAATTATTCTTGAGAAAAATATCAGAGTCAGCTATTTCTAAAATAAATGATAAAAAAATTACTAAATTTATTTCTTTACCGAATCCAGGCGCTTATAAATACTGGAAATATTTATCCAATTGGAAAGATATAGGAGAACTAGATTATTTTGCATATCCTGTTAATTTTAGTAAATTGATTTTTAAGAATTCATTTTTATCTTTTTTAAGTTTATGGTTTTCTTGCATTTTATCATTTTTATTTAAAATTGCATATACCTTTTCTAATAATGTAAAAGAAAAAAATATTTTTATTGAATTTGATAAGTCATCAAAGAAACAACGTTTTAATTTAGATGCCTACAATCATATTAAATTAAGTAATAAAGCATGGGGTTACTATAGAATATACCAAGAAGAATGTTTGAATGTAGCTTATATTGTTCATATTAATTTTTTATCAAAAAAAAATATCTCTGCTATGATTAATAAAATTATAATTGAAAACGGCTCAGAAATAGATTTAATAGTTTATGTAGGTAATTTATCTAATAGACCACTTAACTTATTTAAATTACCAAAAAAGAAATACCCTAGGAGATTATTTTTTACAGGTTTAATAAAAGACAAATCGGATTATCTGCAAAACAAAGATTTTTTGAACTTAAATGAATGGGAAGTTAATCTTGTTAATTTTGATAACAGATAATTAACTTAGAGAGAGCAAAGATAAATCATCTAATATATTTGAAGTTTCATCTACTATTTATTTAAATATCATTATTTTTTGACAATGAATAAGTTAAAAAAAGTTAATTATTGATAACACAATATAATATAGATTTTAGTTTAATTAATTAAAAAAATATAAATTGAATATTTTAACATTTGACATAGAAGAATGGTTCCATTGTGATTTTATTTCTAAAGATAATGACTGGTCTAATTATGAAGTCAGAATTCATAAAAGCACTGATTTTATTTTAAATACTTTGTCGAAGCACAATAGAAAAGCAACTTTCTTTATTTTAGGTTGGATAGCAGAAAAACATCCAGAAATAGTTAAGAAAATTTATGCTGAGGGTCATGAAATTGGATGTCATTCTATGAAGCATGAATTGGTGCATAGAATGACTCCACAACAATTTAGAGAAGATACAAGTAGTGCTTTAAATGAAATAGAACAAATTATAGGAGAAAAAGTAATAATGTATAGAGCTCCTGCTTTTTCAATTACTAAACAAACTCCTTGGGCTTTTGAGATATTAAATGAATTAGGAATTACACATGATGCATCTATATTTCCTGCGAAACATGATTATGGAGGATTTCCAGATTTCGGAAATTCAGTACCTTCGATTATTGAAACAAATGGTACATTCATAAAAGAGTTTCCAATGAGTATTCATAAAATTCTTAATAAATCAATTGTATTTTCAGGAGGTGGGTTTTTCCGTTTATTTCCTTATAATATGATAAAAAAATGGACAATTGATTCAGGTTATGTTATGACTTATTTTCATCCAAGAGATTTTGATAAAGACCAACCTATGTTGCAACATTTACCTCTTATGAGGAAGTTTAAATCATACTATGGCATTAAACATTCAGGTGCTAAGTTTGATAAGTTTATCTCTTACTTCAATACTACGACTATACTAAATGCATCTAAAGATTTTGATTGGGACTCAGCAAAAAAATATATTATTTAAATGATTTTAATTACTGGAATAACAGGGTTTGTAGGTTCTAACCTTAGTTCTTATCTATATAAAAAGAAGAAAAAAATACTTGGAGCCTCTAGGAACCCTAGTCTAAGTGAAGTGCATTATAGTGAGATAAATAAAACACTATTAAACAATACCAACTATTTTATTCACTTAGCTGGTAAAGCACATGATTTAAAAAAAACTTCGGAAGATTTAATGTATTATAAAGTAAACACAGAGCTTACAAAAAAACTATTTGATGAGTTTACAGAGAGCACATGTAAAGTTTTTATATATATGAGCTCTGTAAAAGCCGCTGCTGATTCTTTTGAAGGTATTTTAACAGAGGATTTCATACCGAAACCAATTACAGCTTATGGTAAATCTAAATTTGCTGCAGAAGAATATATATTGTCAAAAAAAAGCCAAAAAGATAAAAGAGTATATATATTAAGACCATGTATGATTCATGGTCCTAATAATAAAGGTAATCTTAATTTACTATATAGTTTTGTTTCTAAGGGTATTCCTTATCCGTTTGGAAAATATATTAATAGTAGATCTTTTGTATCTGTTGAAAATTTATGTTTCATTATTAATGAATTAATGGATAATGATAAAATAGCTTCTGGAATTTACAATGTTGCAGATGACGAGTCGATATCAACTATTGATTTGGTAAAATTAATATCTGAAGTATTAGGTAAACCAAATAGAATTTTAAAGCTTCCAAAATTATTTATTAGTTTTTTAGCAAAAATTGGAGACTTCTTACCTATTCCAATAAACTCAGAAAGACTTATAAAACTGACTGAAAATTACGAGGTATCAAATTTAAAAATCAAAAATGCAATAAATAAGAAATTGCCTTTATCTTCAAGTGAAGGAATAAAAAAAACAGTTACTTCATTTTAAGTCATATATAATTTTTTTTTAATTAATAACAGTAACTAACATATTAACTAATGATATATACTAAAATAATATAATGAAACAATTTGAAAAGTCCTATTATAAAAAAATAAGTTTTGATAAAGACATAACTCAAGGTAAAAATATTTTATCAAATAAAATTTGTAATCAAAATATCTTAGTTATTGGTGGTGCTGGAACAATAGGTTCTAGTTATATCAAACAAATATTGAAATATAAACCTTCAAAAATAACTGTCGTAGATATTAACGAAAATGGTTTAACCGAATTAACTAGGGATCTTAGAAGCTCTAATTTATTAGATTATAATCCTGAATACATTACATATCCTGTTAATTTATTAAGCGACACCTTTGATAAAATTTTCAACTCTGATACTTGGCAAGTTGTTGCAAACTTTTCAGCTCATAAGCATGTTCGTTCCGAAAAAGATAAAATTTCTGTTGAAGCATTGATTAAAAATAATGTTTACGGTGCTATTAAGCTTTTAAATTTGTGTGAGCTAAATCCACCAAAATATTTTTTTAGTGTTTCTACTGATAAAGCTGCAAATCCAGTAAATATTATGGGAGCTTCAAAAAGCTTAATGGAAAAATTAATTTTATCAAAGAAAAATAATTTTAGAGTATCAACAGCTCGATTTGCGAATGTAGCCTTCTCTAATGGAAGTTTATTGGATGGCTTTATTTACAGATTGAATAAGAAACAACCGCTATCTTGTCCAGATGATATTAAACGTTTTTTTGTAACTCCAGAACAATCAGGTCAAATATGTTTGCTTGCAACATTTTTAGGTGAAACAGGTAATATTTTTTTTCCAAAATTAGATTTTCATAAAGATCAGATATATTTTAAAGAAATTGCTTTAGATTTTTTAAAAGAAAATGGATTTGAACCAGAATTAGTCAATTCAGAAAAAGAAGCTAAAGACTTTGATTTTGATAATAATCCTAAAAAATATCCAATTTATTTCTTTAAAACGGATACTTCTGGAGAAAAAACATATGAAGAGTTCTTTACTGAAGAGGAAGATTATGAAGTGAATGAGTTTGATTCATTAGGATATATTAATACTTCAGAGGTTAATATTTCTTTTGAAGAAGTAGAAGCTGATTTTGAGTTAGTATTTAGTAATGCAAATTCTCAAAAGTCAGATATTGTAGGGGTAATAAAAAAATATGTTTTAGATTTCGAGCATATTGAAACCGGTAAACATTTAGATCAAAAAATGTAAATTATGTATAAATTTTTTAAACGTTTATTAGATATTACAGTTAGCTTCATAACACTAATTATTTTATTACCAGTTTTTATACCCATTATTATCATTCTTAGATTTTCAGCTGAAGGAGAAGTTTTTTACTTTCAAGAACGTTATGGGATTCACAATTCAAGATTCCAAATATGGAAGTTTGCAACTATGCTAAAAAACTCTATGAATATTGGTACAGGAAGTATCACACTTCAAAATGATCCAAGGGTTACAAAAATTGGATCTTTTTTAAGAAAGACAAAGATTAATGAACTCCCACAGATTATTAATATTTTAAAGGGTGATATAAGCTTGGTTGGGCCTAGGCCATTAGTTACCAAAACATTTTCTGCATATAATGAAGAGGTGCAATCGAAAATATATAATGTAAAGCCTGGTCTTACTGGTATAGGTTCTATTATTTTTAGAGATGAGGAGTCGATTATCTCAGCTGTTACGGATGAAGATCCACATGAGTTTTATAAACGTATTATAGCACCTTATAAAGGAGAGTTAGAGATGTGGTATCAATCAAATAATTCTTTTTTCTTAGATTTACAATTAATATTCATGACTGCTTGGGTGATTTTATCTCCTACTTCTAAGCTTTATGAAAAGTGGTTTAAAGATTTACCAAAAAGAAATTTTTAATAAAAACTACCCAACAAACAAACACTATGTTTCAAGAAATAAAAAACCTGATTCAATCTTTTGGGTTTTCAGTTGTTTCAAAAGACTTCAATAGACCCTGGGGAGGTTTTTTGGTAATTGATGAAACACAAGCACAAGATTTTTCTGATAAATTCTTTGAAGGTTTAGACGTAAACACTTTAAAAATAGGAGGAAAATTGAGCCCGAAAATATTGATAGTAAAACCCAATACTCGCTTGTCTTGGCAATATCATAACAGACGTGCAGAAATTTGGCAGGTATACAAAGGAACTGCTGGGATTATTAGAAGTGATTCTGATGAAGAAAATGAGATGAAAGAATATAATGAAGGGGATCAAATCATTTTAAAACAAGGTGAGCGTCACCGTTTAATTGGTTTGAACGAAACTTCGGTAGTGGCAGAAATTTGGCAACATACCGATGCTACTCATCCTTCAGATGAAGATGATATTATACGAGTGCAAGATGATTTTGGAAGATAAAAAAGAATAACATGAGTAAGAAAAAAGGAATGATTGTGTCTGGGTATTTTAATCCAATACACAAAGGACACATCGAGTATTTTAACAATGCGAAAGCCCTAGCCGATGAATTGTTTGTGATTGTAAATAACGATTATCAAAGAGCATTAAAGGGATCTAAAGAATTTCAACAAGAACAAGAACGTGTTTTTATCGTTTCTAATATAAAATCTGTAGATCATTGTGTGTTGTCTATAGATCAAGACAGAACCGTGTGTAATACCATTGAAAAAATTGCTCTAGACTTTGGTTCAGAATATGACCTAAGTTTTGCAAATGGAGGAGACCAAAATAACAACACCATTCCAGAAAGACCAATCTGCGATCAAATGGGAATTACTCTAGTTGATGGATTGGGTGATAAAATTCAGTCGAGTAGTTGGTTGCTAAAAAAGTAAATGTTTTAGTTGAATTTTATACTCACTATCCTCCATTCCCCAACGTCCTCAATCGTTCCATAAACACATCTGCAACAGCGTCTTTATTTGGGTTCTCCCCAATATAACTTAAAAAAGTACTTTCTCTTGAGTGCCCTGTGATTTCCATTAAAATAGGAGTTTCAATCTTCCCAAAATAATTTGTTGCAAAAGACCTTCTCATCGTGTGTGATGTAATCAATTCATATTTTGGATACATCCCAAATTCTACCCTTTTTGTTACTGAACTCATTTTATTTCCTTTGATGACTTGATCAATGCCAGCCAATCGACACAACTCCTTAATTTTTTTATTAAAAACCGATGGATTGGTTTTTTGAGGAAAATCTCTTCTTAGAAATTCCAGAACTGTAGGATCAATAATACCAACAGTGATTGGTTTTTTTGTTTTGATTTGAATAAGATCCAAATACATTCCTCCTCTAGGTGCTTGTCTTAAATTTTGAGGGGTTATTTTTAATACATCTGAGATTCTCTGTCCAATATTCAAGCCCAATAAAAACCACTTTCTAATATTTTCCAATTCAAATGGAAGGTCTACTAATTCTTTTAGTTTGTTTATTTCATTTTGATTGAGCGTCACAATAATCCTGTCAATTTTTCTTTGCCGATAACTTTCTATATGGTTACAATAATCATGAATTTGTTCGCCACCCCTTTCTGCCTCTTTACAAATTGATTTTAGTAGTTTTAATAATTGACCTTGATAATTGACTGAGTATTTTTGGAGGTGTATCATCCAATGGATAAACTGTTGCAGAATGTCTTTGTTCAATTCAGTTAAATGAACCGTTCCCCCAATATGATTTTCGAACTCATCCCAAATTCTCCTTAGTGATTTATAACTTCTAACAGAATTATCGGAGAGACCAATATTGCCTGATCCTTTCACTTTTTTATAGGGTGAATTTCGTATGAAATAAACGATCTGAAATAAGACACTATTTGAATTCATTACAATTCTATTTGTATAAATTTTGCTACCACCGGTAGTAAACATCAATACTAAATGTTGATTTTATTGATTATTAATTATTGTTGTAAGAAAGCACCACCTTTAATTCTTCATTGGTTAAAAATGGAATAACAGGACCCCAAACTCCATTTTTTCTGTATCCAACTTCTCGTACAATTTTACTGGGTATAATTAATCCTTGGTAAGTGAATTCATCTGAAATCTCAGCAAAAGTATAGTCAATATGAGTATGGTTCTCATTAATACTCCAAGCGTGGTATACTTGATGCAGTGTTTTTTTGTTTGTAGCTACCCCTTCAACATACAGGTGATCATCACTTAATCGATTAGAAGAGTTGCCGTAACAGTTCCCAAATTTTATTTTTCTACGGTCAACCTTGCAGGTATTGATTTCTATTTCATCGAGCTTAATTGGACTGATTAGGTTGAAATAAAAACAGATCAAAGAATTAATCCCTAAAATTTCATCTTCAACACCTCTGTTAAAGCCACTTATTATTTCACTTTTAATATGTTTCAAATTTTCTATTTTCATAAAATATAATATTAGAATTATTAATATTTATTCGGAGCATCATTTATCAATATCTCACCTGCAGCTGTCATGCCTTCATATCCTTTTCATCTTCAATTACCCTAATCGTCTTCCTGGTCGATTAAATTTTGAGTTGTGAATTTGATATTAGAATCTTCTGTTAATATCTCCTGATTGATTAAATTTAGAGTCTTGATCATTACATGAGAGTCGTCTTGTAATTTCATGATATTTATCACTTGGTCAAAACTCAGATTAACTGTTAATTCACATTCGACATCCGGAAAAAAACAGTCTCTAGAATATCCAAATTTCCAAATAAAAAGTGGTGAATCACTATGTTTCGTAATAGTGTTGTGGAATTCAATAATGTCATCTGAGCATTCTGCTTGAAACTCAAAATAATTTTTAGTTTTAATACCTGCTTTAATTAAAAATTCATTAGTTGGATCTTTCATAATATTTAATGTTCAGTATTATCTCCCTGTCCACGGTTTTAGGTTAATTAATTATTTAATTTTTGATTCTGTCAATAGATGTTGTACTTCTAATTCTTTTCTTTTTTCTTCTACCCTTTCAATGGCAATATTATAATGTTCAATTATTATTTCACTTCCAATAAAATCACAATAATTTTCGATACAGCTTAGTTGTGTTGTTCCGATTCCCGAAAAAGGATCATAGATCAAACTACCTTCAGGGAAGTAAATATTTATCAATTGATTACATAAATCTTGTGAATACGACGCTTTTAATTGGCATTTATATCCATCATTATTTTTTGCTTCAATAAAATTCACATAGTTCTTATAAAATTTCTGACCAGTTTTTTCATTAATCTTACTTACTTCTTTATTCGTTTTAAACGTGTGTAATCTATCTTTTTTGACAAAAATGTAAATAAGTTCAGTCACCCTGCTCAATTTTGTTGATGAAGTTTGAAAAGGCATAGCGTTTGATTTTTTCCAACAAATAATGTCAGCAACGGTTAAATCCAACTCTTCGTGAATTTTAGCTACTAACAATGTCGGAAGTATTGGATTTTCACAGGAATACGAAATATTGTAGCAAATAACTCCATCATCCTTAATTATTCTTGAGAATTCCCTAAATTCATTTGTTCTGACTTCCAGATAATCATTTTGACTTAGTCCGTCTAATTCTGAATATCCATTGTTGTAGTAACAGTCGCTTCTCTTAATATTGATATTGTATGGAGGTGAAGTGATTATTCCGTTAATATATTTATCCTCTATGTTAGTAAATGTTTCTTTACAATTTTCGTTATATATTATATTTTTCATCTTTTTTAATTTTATCTAATTAATTTGCCCACGCTCTATTAAGCTGCTGTTGCTTGTTTTATTTCAATTTCCTTTGTTTCCTTATTTTTATTGAATTTTTCGACCATAACGGCCTTCTTAATTGATTGAATGAAGTACTTTTCCTCAATTTCGATTCCTATATGTTTTCTGCCTAATAAGAGTGAGCTCATCATGGTATTTCCGACGCCATTCCAAATATCCATTATGTAGTCTCCTTTTTGAGAACCTTCCAGTGTTAGAACACCTGTTAGGTAAATAGGAGAGGTAGATGCGTGTCTATCTTCTTTATTTTCGAGTTGTCTAAAGTAGTCTCCTGGATTTCCAACGTTACCTCTTATAATGTCTTCACAATACGTGTTAGAAAGTGTGTTTCTGATATTTGAAAGTGACGATTGTATATATTTCTCACCTATCACACCTGTTTCTTTGTTCGAGTGATTTGTACAACCACTCACTAACTGATAACTGATCTCTTCTCCGTCATACATTTTAAGACTATTGGTAAATGTTATTTTTGGATTACAGGAGAATCTATAAATATATTCGAATGACTCAGTAGTATCCTTCACGTTTTCACCATGAGGTAATGGATTGGTTTTTACCCACATTTTTTTACTGATAATTTTAAACCCTAATTTTTCCATTTCAATAACAAAATATTCGACGAAGAGCGAGTACACTTTATCCTTTTTGTAATCATTTATTATGACATAAATCGACCCATCCTCAGACAAGTAGTCTTTGTATCTGTAATAGATTTTAGCTACATGAGCAGCAAACTCTTGAGATGACATGTTCTTCAATTCCTCATGTTCTGCGTCCCATTCTCTACCAGGTCGTTTTGTATCATAACCATACTCACATGAACCGACGAAACACTTTATTAGACCTTTCAAGTGATTTATTGGAGATAGGTCAACATTACCTGAATTCCCTTTCAAGAGGATAGAATTCTCTGAAACAAATTGATCATCTACATTAGGTGCTATTATTCTATCATTCATGAATTTGTCAACATTTCCTTTAGTTTTTTTGTGGGAACTAACAATATTTTTATACTCATCTTCACTCATATTTTTTTGAAGAAATGAATTAAAAACCTTGAACTCGGAATCATTATTAAGATCAATCACCTTGTCTAACTTTGATAACCTGCCATAGTCACAATGGTTCTCGATTAATTTTTTAATTGTATCAACATCGTAGTTGTTTGTTGAAGTTTTTAGCAGCTTTCGATATTGGTGTGCAGTTTCAAGAGAAATTTTATTTTGTAAAATCCATGGGATTAGAAATTCAAATTCAGTATTGTTGAATTGATTATACAACATCACTAATTTTTTCACCTTTTCTGGCGCAAAACCCATTTCCAAACCAATCTCTATATTTCTATTTAAACTTCCTCCTTTTATAGGGGGGTACTTTTTTGAAAAGTGTTTGAATTCATTATAAAGTTCATGACCTGTTTTTATCCTTTGTTTGTTCAAATCCACTACCACATCTTCCACAGAATCATTCGTTTCCAAATAAATTAGCGTTACTACACAATCTTTAACACCATTTTTCACCATGAAATCATATCGTGTACCACCAGACACAAGCTCGTATTTACCTTTGTGAATTTCAGATTTAACCACCACCAAATTATTGATTGGTTTTCCTCCAGATCTTTCAAGTGATTTATCTAAATACCCATCAGCTGCGGGTGTATAGATTTTTTCGTGATAATCATTTTTAATTATCGACTCAATACTAATTGTTTTTTGTTCAGTTTTCATATATTATAGATTTTACTTTCATTATTTTGGTTGACTCTTTTTTGATATAAAAAAACCAACTATAATTTATAGGTCTGTGTATAAAGGTTCCATAACTCAAAAATTATAGAAGTTGCTATTAATTGTCCTTTAACGTTTTTAAATTCCACAAACCATATCTCTCCATTATGTTTAACACATAAATCCGGGATGTAATTTATTTTTAGTTCGTTTATTAATTTCTTCATAGTGTAGAAATCTAAAATTTCAAGACCCGCAACGTTATTTATAAGATAATCCCCAAACTGCTTTTCAAATTCAATTACATCTCGTCTTCCGAAATTCTTATTAATTTTTCTTATTCGTTTCCCGGTATCATCAAACCAGTAAATTTTAGTCATATCATATTCATATTCCACTTTTCGATTTTCCTTTATCAGAAACTGCTTCTTTTTACCTATCGTAGTTCCAAAATCAGGTTGACATACTAAATTTAGTCTACGAAGTCTCAACTTAAAATAATTTATCATTATCCCTATTTCCCGAGGACTTAGTTGAGAAGGAGTATCCATAAACTCTTCGTAGCTTGATGTTAGATTAGAAATCTCCAATTCAATCTGATTTTTTACAGATTTTAAAAACCCCCAATCTGTTGAAGCTTCAAATTTAGATCGAATAGCAGCAGTGTTACCTAAACCCAAAACAGTCTTCTTCTCCAAAGACTTTATACCCATAAGTGGACCCAGTTTAACACTTTTCAAGTGGTCAAAATAAATATCGCTCTCTAATTTTCTGCTAAACTTCGCAGGATTAGATAATATTTCTTTGATTGGTATGTAATTGTTTTCCATTATTAATATAATTTGATGACAAAGATATAAATAAATTATTTATTCCACCAAATAAAATGCTGACTTATTTTATTTTATTTTTGAAACGATTATTTTTATGTAAAATAAAGGTGTCAGTTCACACCTTTTTGATAAGGCTTGACAATCCCGAAATATTTCGATATGTTTTCTAATATGAAAGACAAAACATATCCAATTACTATAGACCCCACAGCTTTAACAGAGAAACCAGAGTGGTCGATCCGTTCTCACATAAATAAAAGACTCAACAAAAAAACAGATGTAACAATAGATCAGTTATCTAATATAGTGGCACCTCCTAATTCATTTACATGGTCACCAGGTATATTTAATGGAACTCCTTCAAATGCTAATTGGAGTAGCCAATCAATATTTGCATTAGATTTTGATGATGGTGAATTATCAATAGACGAAGTATATAATCGTCTACACTCTTATGAAATCAAACCACAGTTATGGTATGAGACGTTTTCATCTTCTGAAACTTTAATAAAGTTTAGGGTAGTTCTATTCTTGGATTATCCTGTAACAAATCCCAAAATTCACAAGTTAATCTCATCCGGACTTCTAAAGTTGTTTCCCGAAGCAGACCAGAGTTGCAAGGATCAGGCACGTTATTATTTCGGGGGAAGTGTAGCTACTGTTACCTCTCACTCTCCAATTAGTTTATCAAATTTAATTTTTATTAGTTCAACAACTCTTTGTGCTGGGGATAGTATGCGGAATAGATCTCTACCAATAATGGATATCAATTCTACCATAGTAGAAACTGCACCAAAATGGGAACTCCTATATTATAACTATAAGAACTACCATTCTGGAGCAGAATTAAACAATAGTAATAATTCCCCCCCTCCCTACGACTATAATAGGGGCGAACTTCAAAAAGTCGATTTTGACAAGTCGTCACAAAACATTAGAATATTTAGAGAGTTTTTACAAGGAAAATGGTTATCACACATGGAACTATTTGGATTGGCACGAAATCTTCATTACGTAAATGGTGGCTTTAAACTGATGAATAAGATGATGAAGAAATTTAACTCAAAGGGGGTTACTGAGTACACTCCAAATAACTTTGCCATTTTAACTTATCTCAAAAAGGTTCAATATCCTCCTCAACCTATAAGTGAGTTTTCTCCATTCCCTGAAGATTCTGACCTTCAAGATTTCATCTCTGAGTCCATAGATAAGCGAGGAAAAATAAAAGTGATTGAGTTCTCAAATCCTATTTCATTAGTAGCTGCAGAAGAGAAGTTTAAAAAAGAGTTTGATCGTGCAATTAACGATGATAAAGTCGATGGTGTTTACCTATTTAGAGTCCCTACAGCAATAGGGAAAACGGAAATAATAACAAGTGTTCATGCTACTATTGCAGCACCAACAAATGACCTTAAAAACGAAATCGGAGGGAGAATGAAAGTTAATTACAAGACCACTCCTGACCCTATTGTATTTGAAAATCCATCGATTAATAATCTAATGAATTATTACTATTCGATTGGTCTGCCTAACAAATCAATTGAGGTTCTTTATTCAATTGTTAACGCCAAAAATAAGAATCAATATTCTATAAAAGATATCGAGAATGCCAACGCATACATTAATATGGTGAGGGACTCTTATACAACAACTTCAACACTTCTTACCACACATAAAAGAGCAATTCATTCTACATTTTCAAATGGCACTATCGTATTTGATGAAGATCCTCTTAAATCTCTTATTGATATCAAGTCATTTAAAATATCTGATCTGTTTTCTATCAATATAATTGTAAAAAGTAAAGAATTAGAATTTGTAATCAAGTCATTGATAGATACTCCCGTTATGGAGATTCGTTCAACACCAACCTTTAATCTCGACCTTGATCAACTAATTAAAGAGGTCTCACAATTACCTAATGAAAATCTAAAATCAAATCTATTTGACTTTTTTAGTAGTTCATTCTATGTTCGTGATACACATAAACCAGATATTGTCCATTATGTTGTTAAAAGGGATCTTCCACGAGATAAAAAAACAATTATTCTCTCTGCCACAGCACCAATCAATTTATATAAGCGTCTTTTTGGTGAGCGTCTTGAAGTTATTGATATTTCAGAAGTTGAACAAAAAGGAAAGATTATTCAATACACCACTAAATCTTACTCCAGAAACTCTTTAAATAAAAACACAAAAGATATTATAAATAGAGTAGGTGACACCCCTGTAATCACATTTAAATCGTATCAAAACCACTTTTCAAATCCTTCTAATATGTGGTTTGGAAACTGCAGCGGATATGATACACTAAAAGGAAAAGACATTGCGGTGGTTGGAACACCCCACATCAATAATGTGGTGTATTTTTTAACCGCAAAGGTTCTGGGTATAGAGTTTAAAACTTCGGATCTGACTATGTCATATCAAAAGGTAATCTACAACGGATTTGAATTTAAGTTCAATTGTTTTGATAATGAAAATTTAAGAATGGTTCAGTTCTCATATATTGAATCAGAACTTATTCAAGCGGTTGGTAGAGCACGTACTCTAAGAACAGATGCAAATGTTGACTTGTATTCAAATTTTCCACTGAGAATAAGTTCAGAGTTTAGATTCTAAAAAAAAATGAATTTTGTCTGACACATTTTTAATTTCATGATATTTATATAGAAACGAAATTATGAAACAAAAAAAAACAAGACGGGTAATTGTCAGAATAACGGAGAATCAGTTCAAAAATTTGGTGGATTGTGTGATAGACGAACAAACAACGGTTTCGGATCTTATCAGGGAGTCCGTAATTGATAAACTTAAAAAACTTAAAGAAGATGATAAAAGGAAAGGATAATTTGGACTACGAATATTTTAATCGATATTTGACTAATTGTGGGGCTCTTAATCCAACTGATATGGAGTTATTAAAGGATTTTTTTAAACAGAGAATAAATGTTCCACCTGAGTATGAATTAGATCCTAAAAAGATGATTCTGTTGAATGAATTACTTGTTTTTTGTCGTAAACAATAATCAAGTTTAAAAATATAAAATATCAACTGCTGTTGAAAATAATTCTCGATTGCATATGTTGAATCCGTGATTTTTATTAATGTATTACATTTAATATGATTACTCTAATTAGTGGGGTTATTGAGTTATCTATCAATCAAGGTCTATTTTTTTAAAAAATCTACGACAAAGTATTACACTCTTTGTTTTATATAGTGTTTGGTGAGTTCCGCAGCTACAGTTCTACACCAAATCTCTTGCGGGTGGTTCTCATATCCGTACTCTTTAAGTTGTTTGTCATACAATTGATCCTTTGAAAGAGAGGTTATTTCACGCCAATGTACAAGTTCATGTAGAGTTATCTCCACAATCCCCTCATAGTCACTTACATTCTGAGTAAATAAGGTAATCGTGTTTTTGTAAAAAGTGTAAGTACCCGCATAATCGGAAGATTCACCACTAATCACAATTCGGGGGGATTTCTTACGAATTGGATACATTTCTATAAACCACTCTGTTACATTATTTGATAATTCTTCTACTAAAATATTTTCTTTGGGAGATTCTAATTTTTTAAGAATAAGAGTGAGTATAAATATTCCTCCAACAATTATGAAATACCATTTGAAAAAAGTATCCATTACAGAATCCTTTTTACTTTCATAATCGTTTTTGGAGAAGCATTAACTTGTTTAGCTACCTCTCTTATAGAAAGACCCATTTCTAAGTAGTGAATTATCTTTTTAGATTTTGGTTTTGATAAAAATGTCCTGTTTGATTCAGTTGTATTTTTTGGTCTCCCAAGAACACCACCATTTTGAAGATAAATAAGTCTCCCTGTTTGAGTTCTTTCTTTTATGTTTTCCAACTCCATTTCGTAGAGTGAACTCATTGTTGCAGATAAAATCTTCCAAACAGGATTTCTTTTACCATTAGGTCGGGATTCAATTCCTAAATTTCTGATTTTTACATTAACCCTGTGGCTATCTAACCAGTCAAGGGTAGAAATTACGTCTCCCGTATTTCTACCGAGACGTGAAAATTCCTCGGTTACCAGTTCAGTTATTTTACCTTCTTCAACATATTGGACTAACTTCTTTGCCTCATTTCTATCCATAAAAGAAACAGAGCCTGAAACTTTATCCAATAATGTCATATCATAATGATCAGTATCTGCTTTAAATCGATTACCTGTTTGTAGAATGGTACTAACTCTATTGTACTTAACTTTCATTTTGTAGGATTTTAAATCACACTTTAAAATTACCTATAAAGTGCCGTATTGCCTGAGGATTAGATAAACTTTAGCGCAACTTTAGCGCTTCCTTTTTTATCTTGATATAATTTCCTTGTGCGAATAACAATTAGCGAAGGATCAACGTCACGGGAGAGTTCCCTCTCTTGAGAACGGATTATTATCTGCACGAGATAATCAGTAATTATTGAAGGGCAGGTGACACTGTGGATTATTATCCACACACCCATGGGGGAACTTCCTCCACCATCTCCCCTGGGAAGCCCCCTCTTATATAAGATAAAATCGACTTTCTTAGATGGGGGTCAGACCTGTAATTCAGATTTTTACCAATTTTTACCTAAAATCGACTTTTTTAAAAAATAAATTTTTACAGTTTTTTTGGTAAAAAGGATCTTTTTTTTTGTGGGGGTAATAACTAAAATGAAAATTTTGGCATTTTTTCACCAGAAATTCAAATTTTTATGCCTCAAGTATGATAATATTACTTTTTAAAACTCAACTGAACCAGTTTTTCTTTGTACCAGTTTTTATCTGTTACCCTTTTGAACAACCAAACTCGATACTCTTTATATTTGAGGGACTTATAAATAATGCCTAATCTACTTTTTAAGAATAAATAAGTCTTAATGCGTTTATGTCGTCTTTTTGTTGTTTTACTGTTGGTAAACTGATTATTAAAAACACTTAAATAGGAAGCTGTCATTTTTGTGTTATTGTATTCTAAACTATCTACCTTGTTAAAAATCTCATAGCAAGCTGCTAAAAAACAATTTAAAGGATTGGTTAGTTCATCTAATGTATTAACTGAAATTTTTGCATTCGTTTTTTTAGATAATAAAAAAACATCATAGGCATTACGTAAGGCCATGGTCTTATAGTCAAAACCATGGTCGTTTATCTGATTCGCTATGATAGATAAATTTAATTTGTTTGCATAACTCAAAACTCTAACTTCATTGATTACTTGGGAATCTTTTTCCACAACACTGTAATTAAATTCTTTTCTGTATTTTTCTATTCCTAATATTTCTGAGTGAATTTCTATAGCAGCAATGTTATTTTCTTTTTGAAGTCTTCCGTAGTGTTTATCATTTGGAAAGTAGTACTCATATTTAGTCACTTCAGAATAACCAAAATCTCTTAAAATAGTAATTGCTTTGGGATAGTCTTCTTTTGAGAAAATAAAATCAATATCTCCAACCATACGCTCAGCAACATCATCATAGATTCCTGCTAATAGATTCCCTGTTCCTTTTAAAAAAATTGGTGTAATGTTATTTGTCAATAACAGCGTATTTAATTCCCTGGCTTGAGTGATGATTTCTTCGTTCCGCTTTCTGTTTAAATTGGTAATATGTTTCATGTAAGTAACTAACTCCTCAGGTAAATAGTGTAAAAAATTGGCACGTTGCAAATTGCAATACAATGCAGGAAAGACATAATGAGCAGTACTTACTTTTACAACAGTATCCCAATCTATATTATTTGATTGCAACTGTTTTTCAATTGCTTCCTTATTCCTGTCCTCCACAGAAATAGTTAAACATTTTGCAACAAAGTATAGCGTTTCTTTATAATTCAATGATATTAGTTTTTGCTAAATGTGTTTTACTTTCTTGTGATTGGTCTGTTATTAAAAACCTTACCAAGCTCTTTTAGAATCCTTGGGAAATATATAAAATTTAACTGAATTACTATTTTGATAAAATATCAAATAATTCGTGATTAATATAGTAATTCGTAACGCCTAATTTCTTTTTTGTTAATATTCCATCATCTGACAACGTGTTCAAGTAATTAGCAGCAGTAATTCTTGAAACCTTTAAATCTTTCTCTACAAATTCGATTTTAGTATACGGATGTTTAAACAAGTTATTTAGCAAGTCCTGACTGTAGAACTTGTAATTTTTCCTAATTTGATGTTTTTGTTTTAATAGTAGGGATTGTATTTGTGTGATCGTTTGGATTGTATCCATTGCAGTCTGTTCAACACCCTCTAAAACAAATAATATCCAATCTTCGAAATTTTTATGATCTCTTACGGCTTGAATTTTTTTATAATAATCACTTTTATTTGATATGATAAACTTGCTCAAGTATAATATGGGT
>Ga0209603_1000902_pt1 | contig 33366 bp, 30 predicted proteins | sample COGITO_mtgs_1206_FD_184812 | JGI IMG/M metagenome (GOLD analysis project Ga0209603, IMG submission 184812) | Pelagic marine microbial communities from North Sea - COGITO_mtgs_120607 (SPAdes) (version 2) | ecosystem: Environmental > Aquatic > Marine > Epipelagic ... | reverse complement strand
TTTGCCAATCGCTTTGCCCAATTCAACGCCCCATTGATCGAACGCATTGAGCCCCATTAGAGCCGATAAAAAGTAGGTTTTGTGTTCGTATGTGGCGATCATTGCGCCCACAGTTTCTGCACTGACTGCCTTCATCACAAGCGTATTGTGCGGGTGATTGCCTGGCATCTGAAAATGCGGCGCGAGCTGGGGTGGCAGTCCTTTTGCGCGGGCGAGTTCGGTAGACTCGTCCGCTGTCCGTCCAATCAGAAACGCGCGGCTCTGCGCCAGAGCATTGGCGGCGAGCTTACGGTGCGCGTCTAAATTGACGTCGCCATTGGTCAGTGGCAAAACAATATCTGCGGTAAAGCGGCGGTTGCCTTGGTGCAGCAGCTGGTAGTAGGAGTGCTGTCCTATGGTGCCGGCTGATCCCCACAGGACCGGGGCGGTAGCTTCGGTAATTTCCTCACCCGTGAGGGTTACGCGCTTGCCGTTACTTTCCATGGTGAGCTGTTGTAAGAAGTCAGACAGATGCTCAAGGCGCTGCGAATAGGGGAGCACAACATGAGTCTCAACGCCTAAATAGCGAGTGTTCCAGAGTTCCAGTAGTGCCATAAGCATGGGCAGGTTCTTGAGTGGGTCGACTTCCCGCGCATGCTCGTCCAGCGCGTTTGCGCCGGCCAGTAGCCCGGTAAATGCAGACCAGCCATAGCCTAGCGCGATGACGAGGCCGATGGCCGACCACACAGAATAACGACCGCCGACCCAATCCCACATAGGGAAGCAGGCATCTGCAGAGATGCCGAACGCCGCTGCGGCGGTGAGGTTGGTGGTCACAGCGAACACATGCTGCCCAATACGTGCTTCGGGCACGCCCCCGCTTAACAGCCATTGCTTCGCACGTTGAGCGTTGGTCAGTGTTTCTTCGGTGGTAAAGGTTTTAGAGCAGACGATCAGAAGGGTGGTCTCAGGGTTCAGCCCTCGGGTCACGACATCGAGATCGTGGGGATCGACGTTTGAAATAAAGTGTGTGTGCAGGTTTGGCGTTGCGCTATCGAGCGCGCGACACACCATTCTGGGCCCCAAGTCCGAACCACCAATGCCAATATTAATAACGTCGGTGAAGGGTTTGCCTGTTGCGCCTGTGTGCGCACCCGAATGAACGGCATGGGTTGCGTCGGACATGCGTTGAAGCGTCTTGTTGACCACTTCAGTGAGCTCGGGCAGCGCTTCTGCTGCAGTCCCCCGTAAAAGCGTATGCAGGGCGGCACGCTCTTCGGTGATATTAACTTGAGCACCGCTGATCAATTGTGAGTACTTGCCCTGAAGATCCGCACCGCTTGCTGCGCTGGCCAGTGTCCGCAATGCGGAGTCGTCAACCAGCTGCTTTGAGGCATCAAGCTGCAAACCTGCAGCAGACAGGCTCAGCGCATCAACGCGGCCTGGGTCTTGCTCAAGAAGGCTGGCGATCGAGACGGTTTTGAGGCGATCCGCCTCGGCCTTGAGGGCGGCGTGATCACTGCTTAGCAGCATGGGTTAACTCTCCCGAGCGATGGAAAATTCAGCTAATTTTTCGAGGCTGGCTCTGGCGGCCGTTGCCGGCAGATCGGCAAGTGCAGTGCTCACTCGTCCACAGTGTTCAATGGCCGCACGACGAGTCTCTTGAATACCACCTGTGGTTTTAGCGAGCGCGACAATGGCGTCCAGGTTTTCGACTGATTTTTGACGAATAGAATCGGCGATCAAGGCGGTGCCCTCAGGTGACGCATGGGTCATCGCATGAATCAGTGGCAGTGTTGGCTTGCCCTCGTTCAGGTCATCGCCGACGTTTTTACCGGTGGTCTCGGGGTCGCCTTCGTAGTCCAAAACGTCGTCGATCAGCTGAAACGCAATCCCTAAGTTCAGTCCAACGCTGTGCATTTGGGCGAGTACGTCGTCGCTTTCGCCACTTAACATCACCGCACCTTCACAGGCGGCCGCAAACAAAATGGCGGTTTTGCGCGTGATGACGTCGAAGTATTGCTCACGAGACGTTTCGGGATCACCCGCGCGCACGAGTTGTAACACCTCACCCTCAGCAATCTGGTTGGTCACGTCTGCCATCAAGGCCAGTATTCGCATGTCATCGAGTTGCACCATGAGCTGAAAGGCGCGGGTGTAGAGAAAATCGCCCACAAGCACGCTTGGCGCGTTGCCAAATTCACTGTTGACCGTGGGCTTCCCCCTGCGAAGGGTGGAAATATCAACGACGTCATCATGAAGCAAGGTGGCCGTGTGTATAAACTCGATAATTGCTGCAAATGTAATATGCTTTTCTGTGACTTCACCCACCGACGCGGCCGCCAGCAGAGTCAGCAGTGGACGCAGGCGCTTGCCGCCGGAGTCGACGATGTATTGACCGACGTTTTCGACCATGTCGACATCGGAATACAGTTGATCGATGATCAGCGCGTTTACTCTGGCGAAGTCCGCCTCAACGCTGGCTCTTATGTCATTTATCAATGGGGCTTCTCCGCGGTGAGGCGCGATTATAAGGTGTGGTTGTCTTTGTTGCCACCAAGAGGTGGGCGAGTTAAGACTAGCCTTGCGTCACGACGCGAAAACCCGTATTCTCCGCGCCCTTGTTTGATCAACACTCGAGTGCCTACGCTCTGCCCCGCTTTGGCGGTTTTCATACAGCGAGCAGGCTAACTGGAAGGAAATACACATGTACGCAGTAATTATTAGCGGTGGAAAGCAGCATCGCGTTGAAGAAGGTGAAGTACTCAAGCTTGAGAAGCTTGAAGTTGCGACAGGCGAGTCGGTCGAATTCGACCAGGTACTCATGGTGGGCGAAGGCGCAGATGTTAAGATCGGTGCGCCGGTCGTTGACGGCAGCACTGTAACCGCGGAAGTGGTAAGCCATGGACGCCACGCAAAGATTAAGATTGTGAAGTTCAATCGCCGTAAGCACTACCGCAATGAGACAGGTCATCGGCAGTGGTATACGGAAGTGAAAATCACAGGGATCAAGGGATAACCAGGGAGTAGTCTAATGGCGCATAAAAAAGCTGGTGGTAGTACCCGTAACGGACGCGACAGCGAGAGTAAACGCTTGGGCGTGAAAGCCTTCGGTGGTCAAGAAGTATCGGCGGGCAGCATTATTGTTCGTCAGCGCGGCACCAAGTTTCATGCAGGTTCAAACGTAGGTATTGGTAAAGACCACACATTATTTGCAACCGCAGCGGGTAAAGTTGAGTTCTACAAGGGCGGGCCGCAAAATCGTAAGCAGTTCGTATTGTCACTGCCTGATAGCCGCTTAGTTTTTGAAAAAGCCCTGTCAGTCGACGGGGCTTTTTTTTTGGGCTCAGGCTTTTTTTTAGGCGGTGGTCTGCAGGAGTGATTCGTGAAATTTGTCGATGAAGCGGTTATTGAAGTGCACGCTGGCAAAGGTGGTAACGGCTGCGTTAGCTTTCGCCGCGAGAAGTACATACCACTGGGCGGTCCCGATGGCGGTGACGGCGGTGACGGCGGCAGTGTTGTTTTAGAGGGAAGCGCGTCGCTCAACACCATGGTGGATTATCGGTTTACCCGTAAGTTCCGAGCACAAAACGGAGAGTCGGGGCGTGGACGAAACTGCACGGGTAAAGCCGGTGACGACATCGTACTCCCGGTGCCCTTGGGCACCACGATAATCGATGAGGAGACCGATGAGATCTTGGGTGATATTCAAGCCGCAGGCGACCGATTGGTAGTCGCCCAGGGCGGGTTTCATGGCATTGGAAATACGCGCTACAAGTCAAGTATCAACCGTGCACCCCGGCAGTTCTCCGAGGGAACGGTGGGCGAGTCTCGGAACCTAAAGCTGGAATTGAAAGTGCTGGCGGACGTGGGCCTGCTGGGGCTGCCTAACGCGGGGAAGTCAACGCTTATTCGTGCCGTGTCGGCCGCAAAACCCAAAGTGGCTGACTACCCATTTACGACGCTAGTGCCTAATTTAGGCGTGGTTAAAGTCGATGCCCATCGCTCCTTTGTTGTGGCTGATATTCCGGGCCTGATCGAGGGAGCTTCCGATGGTGCGGGTCTTGGTATCCGATTTTTAAAGCACTTGACTCGAAATCGTGTGCTTTTGCATCTGGTCGACGTGGCGCCGTTTGATGAGAGCGACCCTGCGCAGCAAGCCTTGTCCATTGTCCGTGAACTTGAGCGCTTTAGTCCCACTTTGGCAGCGCGCCCGCGTTGGTTGGTACTCAATAAAATTGACCTCATTGATGAAGAAACGTTGAAACAACGGCGTCAGGCCATTGTCGAGGCGCTCGATTGGGAGGGACCGGTTTACGAAGTGGCGGCGATCAGTGGGCGCGAAACGGTGCGCTTGAGTGGCGATTTGATGACGGCGATTGAGTTTCTCAATCAACAGGAAGCGGAGGACGAGGAGGTCAAACTCCGAGAGCAAGACGTCCAAATGCAGATGCAGAGCGAGGCGCGCGAGCGTATCGAGTCGCTACGCTTAGAGCGACAAGCGGCGCGTCTTGGCCAACTCAGCGATGTCGAAGACGAGGACGACGACAGCATCGATGACACGGATGTTGAAGTTGAATACCGAAGTTGAGCAGTAATGCCCGCCAATCGTTGACGGATGCGCGTCGGTGGGTCATTAAAATTGGCAGCGCAGTACTGACGGACAACGGGCAGGGTCTAAACAAGGCCTCCATAGAGCGTCTTGCGCAAAATGTTATTGCTTTGAGAGAGGACGGCGCGGAAGTCATCATCGTATCCAGTGGTGCCGTCGCTGCTGGGCTTGCACGACTTAATATGACAATGCGACCGAGTGCGTTGGACCAGCTTCAAGCGGCAGCCGCTGTGGGGCAGTCGTCTTTGGTTCAGGCCTACGAAGCGGCGTTTGCCCCCTCTGGCTATCTGTGCGCGCAAATTCTACTCAGCCATGACGACGTTCGCTCGCGCGAACGATACCTCAATGCGCGGGCGACACTGCAGACGCTACTCGCCCAGGGGGTCATTCCAATCGTTAATGAGAACGATACCGTGGTCACCGACGAAATTCGTTTTGGTGATAACGACACGTTGGCTGCATTGGTTGCCAACCTCATTGATGCAGACCTTTTGGTCATGCTCACGGATCAAGCGGGACTGTTCAATACGGACCCCAGAGCCACACCGGACGCACAGTTGATTTCGGAGGCTGATGCCCACGACACGACACTGGACAAGATGGTCTCAGAGGGAACCGCCCTCGGCCGCGGTGGCATGATCAGTAAGCTTCGCGCCGCGCGGTTGGCGGCTCGGTCAGGCGCCTTGGCCATTATCGCGGACGGCAGGGAACCTGAAACCGTGGGAGCGCTCAAGAGAGGCGCACCGGTAGGGACTTTATTGACGACCGACAAACAACCTCAACCTGCACGTAAACAGTGGCTGGCGTCCTTGCTTTACCCTAAGGGCGCGGTGACGCTAGACGACGGCGCAGTGCGCGGTATTTGTGACTTAGGACGCTCCCTGTTGCCCGTGGGTGTTGTTGACGTGAGCGGTGACTTTGTCCGGGGAGACTTGGTTCGTTGCCTCGACACCCGCGGGCAAGAGATCGCACGCGGTTTATGCAATTACAGCGCTGTTGAAACGCGAAAATTGCGCGGACGTGCTTCAACTGAGATCGAGTCTATACTGGGTTTCGGAGGTGATGAAGAGTTGATTCACCGAGACAACCTCATCACTACGCGATAGCTGGAACAGACAATGATGACATTGATAACGTACAGCCTCGCGCTATTTTTAGCCTCTTGGATGGGTGGTTGGCTGCCGCGTCGTTATCAGTTGTCTCACGTGCAGACCCAGCTGGTGATGAGCCTGGTCGCCGGACTGATGCTGGGTGTTGCGGGTCTTCACCTCATACCGCACAGTGTTGAGCTTGGACAGCCGATTGATCAGACCATGTATTTTGTATTGGGCGGCCTTGTTTTTATGCTGTTGCTCCTGAGGCTCTTTCATTTTCATCAGCACGATATTGTTGATAACGACACGGCCTGCTTAGAAGCAAACGCCCACGATCACGCACATGCTCATGATCACGCGCACCCCCCGCGTGATGTGGGGTGGCTTGGTTTGTTTTTGGGCTTGAGTATTCACACCATCTTGGACGGCGTTGCGCTGGGTGCGATTCTCAGAGTTGAAGTCACGTCGCTCGTCTTGCCTGGATTTGCGGTCTTCGTCGCAATTTTACTGCACAAACCACTCGATTCTTTGTCGATCGAGACGATGATGCGTCTGGACGGTTGGAGTGAAAAGCATCGCGCGATCACCAACGCGATTTTTGCCGCGCTCTGTCCCATTGCCGCGATTGCGTTTTACCTGGGCTTTAACGGACCGATTGCTAATGTGCTACCCGCGGCCTTAGCTTTTTCTGCAGGCGCGTTTATGTGCATCGCGCTGGCCGATATTTTACCCGAGGTCCAGTTTCACAGTCACGATCGCGTCAAGTTGACAGTAAGCTTTGCGCTGGGGCTCGCCATTGCCTTAGCGCTGGGCCTACTTGAGCCGCACTACCACCAGTAGTAGGGCCGATTAGTTTACGCCTAACTTGCCGGCCTCACGCTTTGCGGCCGCTGCGTCGTATTTCGGCGCGGTCCAACCTTCAAGCTGTTCAGTGACGAGCGTTGAAATGACCTCTATGTGGTCTGTTGTGGCATTTAAGCAGGCGATGTATTCGTAGCGCTCGCCACCGGCCTCTAAGAAGTAGTCACGGTTTTCCATGCCAATCTCTTCAATGGTCTCAAGACAATCTGCTGAGAACCCAGGGCAGATAATTTGCAGTGACTTCACACCTTGGTCTGGAAGACTTTGCAGCGTCTCATCGGTATAGGGTTTTAGCCACTCGTCTCGACCAAAACGGGACTGGAACGTTGACATGTAGTCGTTCTCACTAAGCGCCAGTTCAGCCGCAACCAAGCGCGATGTTTTTAGGCACTGGCAGTGGTACGGGTCGCCCTCGAGCAAATAACGCTTTGGCATGCCGTGGTAAGACAGTATGAGCTTATCGGCACGACCGTGTGTGTCCCAATGTTGTTGAACACTCTGCGCGATCGCTTTTATATAGGCCGGATGGTCGTGATACGAACTGACGAACCGAAGGTCGGGGACCCAGCGCTGACGCTGCAGCTCACTCGATAAAGCATCGAACGTCGAGGCGGTCGTCGGTCCTCCAAACTGTGGGTAGAGTGGCAGCACAACCAATTGCTGAACCCCTTCTTCAAGGAGCGCTTGAACTTGCGACTCGATCGACGGTTGTCCGTAGCGCATCGCGCCTTTGACGATAACGTGTTCGCCGAGACGGGCCGTGAGCGTGTCATGCACCCCTGCGACCTGATCTTCTAAGTGATAAAGCAGTGGCGAACCACGCTCTGTCCAGACTTCTGCGTAGGCCTCAGCCGATTTTTTGGGACGCGTGGTCAAAATAAACGCGTGGAGGATCATCCACCAAAGTAGGCGCGGTACTTCGACGACCCGGGGGTCCCAAAGGAACTGCTTTAGATAGGGGCGAAGCGCCTTCGCCGTCGGCGCCTCGGGTGTTCCGAGGTTAGTCAGCAGTACGCCTATCTTGGGTTTTGTTCCGTGGTCGTAGTTCGACGCACCAATAAATCTCATACCGGTTCCTGTGGTGAAGCACTGAGTGATAACAGCCAGTGTATTTTGCTATAAACACTACGCACACTCTGTATCGCCGGATGCCATTCTAACGCGATATTCGATTTGACTCGCCCCCCTTGAGGCGCCTATAAACCCGTGGACATAAAAATAACGCTGGGAAGAGAGAATGAGCCTGACCTTTGACTCCGCACGCATACCAAACCCCCACTTGACCGAGGATCATCTCGCCTGGCGTGACGCACTTCGACGCTTCGTTGACAAAGAAATTATGCCTTACGCCGAGGACTGGGATGAGGCGGGGCACATTCCTATCGCGCTTTGGCCTAAGGCGGCTGAGGTGGGTCTCTTGGGCGCGGGTTACCCGGAGCAATACGGCGGTATGGAGACCGACAGCTGGCACAGCTGGATTATAAACGAAGAGCTATCGCGCGTGGGTGTTGGCGGTTTGTCGGCGTCGCTCATGGTTCACGGTATCGGGCTACCACCTGTCATTAATTGGGGCACCGAGGCAATGAAGGCTGAAATAGCGCCACCAGTGCTGCGTGGCGAGTCATGGATTTCACTCGGCATTACCGAACCTGGGGGCGGCTCAGATGTCGCGAGCTTGAAGACGACGGCAGTTCGCGACGGTGACCATTACATTGTCAACGGCTCCAAAACCTATATTACAGGTGGTATGCGAGCGAATTATGTCTCTACGGCTGTTCGAACCGGCGGTGACGGCGCAACCGGTGTTTCGATGTTGCTTATCCCCACCGATGCTGAGGGTTTTTCACGAACGGCGCTTGATAAAAAGATGGGCTGGTGGGCGTCCGATACAGCGACTTTATACTTTGACAACGTGCGCGTGCCTGTTTCCAACCTGATTGGGCAAGAGAACCAGGGCTTCAGGGTCATCATGACGAACTTCAACAGTGAGCGCATGGGTATGGCGGCCGCCATGGAAGCCTATGGTCGAGTCTGTTTGGAAGAGGCGGTGAACTGGGCGAGAGAACGTCAGACCTTTGGCAAGCGATTGGCTGACCACCAGGTGATTCGTCACAAAATTGCTATGATGAAACAAAAGCTCAACGCCACGCAGGCCTATATTCGTATTTGTTACGAGGCCATTGAGGCGGGTGAGGCGAATGCTGGCGACATCGCGTTGCTCAAAGTTCAAGCGAGTGAGGTGATGGAATTCTGTGCGCGCGAAGCGATGCAGATCCTGGGGGGCGTGGGGTACATGCGAGGCAATCGTGTCGAGCGCATTTACCGGGAGGTGAGAGTCAACGCGATCGGCGGCGGCTCTGAAGAGATTATGAGAGATTTGGCGAGCAGACAGTACGGGCTCTAAGAGACATACGAGGTAGACAAAATGACAGCAACCGAGACCAGCCTAAAAAACTTCCAATCCGACGTCGATCAGTGGATGGCGGAAAACGTGCCCAAAAATCCAGGCTTTCTTCTGCCTCTGACGTTTCTAGAAGTGGGAACCGAGCAGCAGCTCGACTTCCTTCGCGACTGGCAGCACAAGCTCTGGAGCGCAGGTTTTTTGGGCATGCATTGGCCGACGCAATACGGTGGGCAGGGAAGCGACGCCGCCTATCAGGGTATCGTTGACAAGGCGCTTACCGCACACAATGCCCCCATTATTTTCAACACCATTGGTCTCAACTGGACGGGACCGCTGTTATTGGACGTGGGTACAGAAGAAGATCGCCAGCGCTATATTAAGAATATTCTGACTGGCGATGAAATCTGGTGTCAGGGCTTCTCCGAGCCAGACCATGGCTCGGACTTGGGTAACGTACAGACAAAAGCGGTTCGTGATGGCGATGAGTATATTGTCAACGGCAGCAAAATCTGGACGACTTTGGGTAACTACGCAGACCACATGATTCTGCTGGCCCGTACCGACAACACGACCGCACGAAAATACGATGGTTTGTCGTTTTTCTTGTCGCCCATGCGCGTGCAGGGTGTTGAGGCGCGGCCCATTCGTAAGGTCACGGGTGAATACGGTTTTAACGAGACGTTTTTCACTGATGCACGAATTCCCGCCGCTTGCCTACTCGGTGACGAGGGTGGTGGTTGGCGCATGGCCATGAAAACACTCGAATACGAGCGCGGTGTTATCGCAGGTCAGGCGAGTGCGCACTCTATGCAGTCGATTGGTCTGGAAGATCTGATGGACGCCATGCAGGACTTCGAGCGCGACGGCGCGCCTATTTTGCAGGATGCGATGATTCGCGACGAGCTCGTCAAGCTGGCCATTGAGGCAAAAGCCAATTCGATCAGTGATCGAAGAGCCGCTATTCCTGCGCTTAATACCGATCACCCCTTCGGTATTGCGCTCTCAAATAAGTATCGTCATACGGAATACGCTCGGCGCCTGAAAATGATGGGGGCTCACGTGCAAGGTCCTCAAGGTGCCCTTTTTATGGATGACGATCAGTCCTACAAAGGTGGATTTTGGCAGCGCGCCTACTTCGCAAATTTCGGCACCACCATTGGCGGAGGCACGACCCAGATCCAAGCTAATATTATCGGCGAGCACGTGCTCGGCCTGCCAAAGTCTTAAGGGGGCAAGAGTATGAGCGCCATTATTGGAAGTAAAAAGATCGATTTCTCCGACGAACAAAGCATGCTCTTGGATGTGGCTCGCGAGTTTGTCAAAGACAAATCGCCCGGCAGCGAAGTGCGACGATTGCTCGAGAGTGAGGAGGGCTTTTCCCAGCCGGTCTGGCAGGAGCTCGTGGATTTAGGGTGGACCGGTATTAATCTGCCTGAGTCTGTTGGGGGCTCAGGCTTAGGTATTGGCCCCCTCATTCCAGTGATCGAGTCAATGGGTAAAGGCCTCATGGGTACGCCATTGGTCTCCACGGTGCTGGCGTCAGAGCTTATTCGACGGGCGGGAGGCATCGCCGAGGAAGATGTTCTTGAGGATATTTCCGGTGGTGTTGCGGCTACGGTGGCCTACCTTGATCACAGTGATTGGGGAGGGGCCAATTCGGGTGTCACGGTTGCAGAAGACGGTCTTTTGTCGGGTCGTAAGTTCATGGTGTCCGATGCAGCACATGCGGCCTGGATCGCCGTGGTGGGTGCGAATTCACAGGGTGAGGCGGTGATTGCGCTGGTTGCGGGAAGTGATGTCTCGGCGCAGGTGCAAGAACCGCACGCGTTGATTGACCTGACCAAACGAGCCACGACCATCGACTTCACTGGGATCAAAGCACGACGTGTCTTGTCGAGTGAAAAAGTGGCCCCGGCTATTCGAGACTACTTACTGATTGGTGCCTTGCTGACGGCGGCCGAAGCCGTTGGATCAACGTCTGCTTGTCTCTCGGGTATTGTCGATTACCTTAAAACGCGTAAGCAGTTCGGTAAGCTGATTGGCTCGTTTCAGGCGCTAAAGCACCCCACCGTCGATATTTACGTTGGTATGGAGCAAGCGCGATCACTGGTTTATCACGCGTCCAGTGAGATCGGCGAGGGTCCTTTGAGCACAGAGGCCGAGGTCGCGTGTCGCATGGCCAAGGCCCAAGCGTCGGACACGATTCAATACGCGGGTGATCGGTCGGTTCAATTCCACGGTGGATTCGGTTTTACCTGGGAGTGTGACTCTTCGCTGTTCATTCGCAGAGCAGCGTGGAGTCAGCAGCAATTTGGCGACGCCATGCATCATCGGAAGCGTCTTGCACCGTTATTGCTCGATACGCTCTAACGGTTCAATCTAGAGGCGACTTTTTGGCGTCTCAAAAACGACTTTGAAAGTGCTGTGCGACGGCCACAGGATGGTTCCGTTCCGCGCAGCGCTCTCGAACGTCGGTACCATCAAAAAAAATGGCGCTTTGCCAAGACTCTCCTATGTTTTAAGCGAACACATCTGATTGTTCGATCTAACTAAAACTAAATTGGGGAAATTCAAATGAAGACCATCAGTAAAATACTTGGACCTCTCTTTATTTGCGCTTGCGCGAGTGCGCACGCAGAGCCGGTCATGAGCTTAATTACAGTCAATACTAATGATGCGGCGGGTTACGCGGCGTGGGCAAAAGGCAGCGCAAAAACCATAGCGACCGCTAATGGTGCGATGGCAATGGGCCTTTGCTCCCCGACCTCAGGTGCGCAAAAGATGGGAGATCATTACCTATGGTCATTTTTTGACTCTCAAGAAGCAGCTTGGAGTGTCGACCCCATGAACGCTGTGGTGCGGGCAGAAGTTGCGAAATTGGACGTTAAACGCGAAGTGAGAATGTGGGACAACTGGCGAATCGTTCGTGCCGCCGAGGTTTCCGGAAAAGCCCACTATTACAACTTGCATGTGAAGACCGATAATCCAAGTGGCTACATCGCGGCATTGGATAAGGTTCATGCGGAAATGAAAAAGCGTGACTTAGATGTCACGATGCAGGTGTACATGGGGGACACGGGTGAGACTGCGGGATTACTCATGGTTTCGTTTGGGTCTTCAGACCGGGCCGAGGTGGGTCGTATGCTCGATACGCGAACTGAAGACTGGTTTACCGACATTATTTCGGGGCTTGAGGGCAAGCGAGAAATGGTTCACGGCTTCTCGTTAGTGTGCGAGACGTTTTATGCCGCTCAGATGTAGACAGTGCTCTTTTTTTGAATAAGAAAAGCCCCGATTTCTCGGGGTTTTTTTTGCCTGTTGCGAGCAGTCGATCGCGTTGTAGAAAACAAAAAAGACAATCTTGTCTAAGCTTATCTGCCCGATCAATGCGTCTGAAGCGACGGTTGGGTCGTAGTGTCTGTCATGAATGATTCAAAGCTAATTTTGGTCCTTGGCGACCAACTGAGCCCTAGGCAGCCCGCCCTTCGTCAGGCGCGTCCCGGCATCGACGTTATTTTGCTCGCCGAGGTTTGGGAGGAAGCGAGTTACGTCAGGCATAACCGCCACAAGATCGCGCTCTTGTTTTCAGCGATGCGCCACTTTCGCGATGAGCTGGAATCGGCCGGTCATCGCGTTCACTACATCACCATTGATCAACGTGTGCCGAGTCTTGAAATGGCGGTAAGGGGGGTCCTCGATTCGTGCGACGTGAGCGAGCTCCTTGTCTGTGAGCCGGGTGAGTACCGGTTGTTGGACGAGCTTCGCGGTTGGCAAGACGCGCTCAACCTGCCGGTTTCTGTCTTAGAGGACGATCGTTTTTTGGCCTCTCATGCGGACTTTGCAGCATGGGCAGACGGAAAAAAGCAGCTGCGTATGGAATTCTTTTATCGAAAAATGCGCGCGCGATACCAGCTCTTAATGGAGGGTTCTGGACCGGCGGGGGGTAAGTGGAATTACGACGCCGATAATCGGGCCGGTTGGCGAAACCAGCGTGATATTCCAGATCGTGTGGACGCTCCGATTGACGCGATTACCCGTGAGGTTATTGATACGGTTAACACGCACTTCCCTGAAAACCCCGGAGACCTCTCACATTTTCGTCTTGCGGTGACGCGAGAAGAGGTAGGGCGTCAGTTCGACTGGTTTTTGGAGCACGCACTGGCTGACTTTGGTAGGTATCAAGACGCCTTGGTTGAAGAGTCGCCTTGGGTATTTCACGGACTCATTTCCATGTACATCAACTGCGGCCTCCTTGAGCCATTGGAGGTTTGCGAGAGGGTCGAAAAGGCCTGGCAACAGGGGGCCTGCTCACTGTCCACTGCGGAGGGCTTTATTCGTCAAATTCTGGGATGGCGCGAATACATTCGAGGCATCTACTGGTTGCTCATGCCCGAGTACAAAAACAGGAACGCGCTGTCCGCCAATCGACCACTACCCAACTACTTTTGGACCGCAAATACGGAAATGCGCTGCCTGAGTCGCGCTATCGAGCAGTCTCTAGACCACGGTTACGCCCATCACATTCAACGGTTGATGGTGATTGGCAATTTCGCACTGTTGACGGGACTTGATGTAACCGAGGTGTGCGATTGGTATCTCGGGGTTTACGTGGATGCCTACGAGTGGGTTGAGCTTCCAAATACACTGGGAATGGCGCTTTATGCCGACAATGCCGTCATTGCAAGCAAGCCCTATGCGGCGAGTGGCAAGTACATTCAGAAGCAAGGAAATCACTGTCAGCAATGTCAGTACAAACCGACTAAAGTCACGGGGCCAGACGCGTGTCCGTTTAACAGCCTTTACTGGCGCTTTATAGATCAGCACCTCGACCGGTTTGGTGGCAACCCTAGAATGGGGTTGGTCGTTGCTAATTGGCGTAAACGCGACCCCGAAGAGCGCGCGGTGATTGTTCAATGGGCCGACCAGATGATCGATCAGTGGACTTAAGGCTTATTCTTTAGGGTGTAGCGGCGGCTCGCGCAGCGCTTCGAGCAGTAGACGACCGACTCCCAGTTGAGCCGCCACTTCGCCCGCCAAGCAAACGGACGATCGCAGACCGGGCAGATTTTGGTGGGAAGATCAGATTTTTTCACTGTCGATCGGCCAATCTGCGGCGTCGGTGATGAAGTCAGGTTGCAAGGGACGAACACCGCCCCACTTCGTAACAAACGTGCCTTCGGGGTCATGCTCTGCTGTCTGCTTTTCGAGATTAAAGTGGCGTCCACCGCGCGGGTCGCTGCCGACCCCTGCAATGTATTGCCAGTTGCCGTAGTTACTGCCGACGTCGTAATCGATGAGGTGTTTTTCGAAAAATGCGGCACCAAACCGCCAGTCGCCGTCCAGTTCATTGATCAGGCAGCTTGCGACGATCTGTCGGCCGCGATTGCTCATCCAGCCGGTCGCGACAAGTTGACGCATGAGTGCATTAACAATCGGGTGGTTGGTGTCTCCCGCACACCACCTCGCAAAGTTGCGAGGCTCAAACGTCGAGCGCCTCGGCTTGCCGGTCTTACCTGAGAGTAAAAACAGCGACTTTCCGTCTGCCTGCGCACGCCAGTAGAAAAACTCACGCCACAACAGCTCAAAGAACAGCCAGTAGGTTGACTCGTTGGCAGTATTTTCGCGCTCAAAATCAAAAATCGCATGAGCGACTTCCCGCACTGACAAATTACCGTTGGCCAGCCAGGGCGAGAAGGTACTGGAACCGTCAAATCCGTCGAGACAGTTACGCGTGGCTTTATAGGTGGTAATCGCCTCGTCATCAAAAATAAACTGTTTTACACGCCTCAGACCTGCCGCCCGACCGCCGGGAATAGGTAGCCCCGGGTGCGGCTTGTTGTTCGACAGGGGAATGTCATCAAACTGTGCAGACGGGGGTGCGGGGAGATGCGAGAGTGCAGGTCGAGGTCCTCTGACCAGGAGCTTTTCGACTTTGCGCCTAAAGGGCGAGAACACGAGAGGCAGGTCGTCCAGCGTCATGGGTAAGTCAAGCTCACCAAAGAGCGTATTACCGCGATGGACCTGTACGGGTATATCCAGTTTGTCAGTCAGGTAATCAACAGCGCATTTTTCTTCCCAGCCCGGATGATCACTCACGCTGACCTCGGTGATTGCGAACCGTTCGACGAGGTGAGGGATCACCAGCTCTGCTGATCCCTCAAGCACCAGGAGGTCTTGACCCATCTGTTGCAAGTCGTTCTTAAGCGCGATCAGTGATTCGCGCAGGAAGCGCTCGCGCTGCGGTCCGATGCCGGTCAGATTGCACCATGGTTTTGGCTTTGGCATCAGGTAGAGGCAGAGCAGTGAGTCTGAGGCTGCATGACTTGCAAGCGCAGGGTTGTCGTTGAGTCGTAGGTCCGATCTGAACCAGTGAAGATGGCGCATTTAATATTGCCTCGTGTCTCTTACCTTCTTTACTCGAGCCAGGGGCAGTCAGACTCTGGCACGTGGTATTGAACCACGACGAAGGCGCGACGCTCAGGCCCTGTTTTTTTTGCATTCAAACGCTGGGTGGGTCTATGCTTCCCGCTCTTTAATGAACAAGGTTTTCAACATGAGTTCCCATGACGCGCTCCTGAGTCCGGTCAACGTAGGTGGTCTTCAACTGAACAACCGTGTCGTTATGGCACCCATGACTCGGAACCAGTCTCCCGATAACACACCCACTGACGGTAATGTCGAGTACTACCGAAAGCGTGCGGCGGGTGGTGTGGGTTTAATTGTGACCGAGGGCACCTGTGTCGATCACATCGCCGCCAGCGGTTATCCAGGTGTTCCTTATATTCACGGGGAAGAGCGACTCGCCGGTTGGAAGCGTGTCGTGGATGCGGTCCATCAAGAAGGCGGCAAGATTGCACCGCAGCTTTGGCACGTGGGTGGTATGCGTAAACGCGGTGTGCTCCCTGAAGGCGATGTCGATGGCTACGCCCCATCGGGCATGAATGTGCCCGGAAAGGTCAATCGCCATACGATGACGACGGCGGATATTGATGACGTCATTGCCGCCTTTGCAAAGGGGGCGCGTGACTCACAAGCCGTTGGTTTTGACGCGATCGAAATACACGGTGCGCACGGTTATCTGCTGGATCAGTTTTTGTGGGAAGGCACCAATCAACGTGACGATACCTACGGCGGCTCCATGACAGGGCGCGGTCAGTTTGTTGCAGAGCTCGTCGCCGCCTGTCGCGCCGAGGTCGGAAAAGACTTCCCTATTATTCTTCGATGGTCGCAGTGGAAGCAACAAGACTACACGGCGCGCCTTGCGCACACCGAAGAGGCGCTCTCGGGCTTCCTTGAGCCTCTCGTGGATGCCGGCGTGGATTTGTTTCACTGCAGTCAGCGCCGGTTTTGGGAGCCCGAATTTGAAGGTAGTGACCTTAATCTTGCCGGTTGGGTCAAGAAGCTGACCGGATTACCCACCATTACCGTGGGCAGTGTCAGCCTTGATGCGGACTTTATCCCCGATCCGGGTGAGGTGGGCTTCAGTGCGGCGAAGCCGGCCTCGCTTGATCGGCTTATTGCAATGTTGGAGCGTGGTGATTTCGACTTGGTCGCCGTCGGTCGAGCGCTGATTGCTAACCCCGATTGGGTCAAAGTGGTTGAGCGCGGTGATCTCAACCATTTGGCCGCATTTGAAAAGCCAATGTTAATGACCCTCGACTGAAATGACTAAGTTTTGATCGATGCTTTGTGGCCCGCCCAGACGGTTGTATGTAAGTTTTTCGGGTTCTGTCTCGCTGTCACAAAGTTGTCTTGTTTTGGTCATTTAATAGCAACTGCGTACGAGTAGGGTGCGCGGGTTCCACTTTTTTCCCTAAACTCAGGAGACATTTGATGAATGTTCGCGGATTTAAAACGACTCAAAAATCGTTAGCCACGACAGTCGCGACGGCAATGCTGTCTTTCGCACTGATTTCACCCTTAGCACAAGCTCAGGAAACAACGGCTGAAGTGCGTGGTGCCGTATTTAACACGTCTGGCGCACCGCTTGAGGGCGCAACTGTCGTAGTGACGAGTCGCGCCACAGGTATTTCCAAAACAGTAGAGGCAAGCGCTAACGGGTCTTACTCCGTTCGCGGCCTGCCGGCAGGTGTTGTCTATGACGTCGAAGTCATGTCGACGGGTCTGCAGAAGTCGAGCACAAAGAACGTATCACTCGCGGTCGGTCAGTCTGCTGTTTTGAACTACAGCTTGTCGACAATAGAGGAGGTTGTTGTCACTGCAGAGCAGGTCATGTTTGCTGAGACTGCCATTGGTCCTAACGCTATTTTTGACGTTGCTGCGTTGCAGGATTCGCCGGCGGTCAATCGAAATATCAACGACATTATTCAGCAGGATCCGCGTCTCTACGTCGACCAGTCGCGCGGTAATGTGGACGCGGTTCAATGTAACGGCGCAAATCCACGCTACAACAGCCTGACGGTTGATGGTGTGCGCTTAAACGACGGATTCGGCCTTAATTCAAACGGCTATCCGACGCAGCGAATGCCATTCCCTTACGACGCTATTTCAAGCGTAGCCGTTGAAATGGCGCCGATGAGCGTTGTGTACGGTGGTTTCTCCGCCTGTAACATCAACGCAGTAACGAAAACGGGTGGCAATGAAATCTTCGGATCTGCGTTTTTTGACTATGGATCGGATGACCTGCGGGGCGACAAGCTCGAGGGTGATAGCATTGCACAGCAGGACTATTCCGAAACCCGCTACGGGTTCGAGCTGGGCGGAGCGTTGATTGCCGATAAGCTTTTCTTCTACGGCGCCTATGAGAAGTACGACGGTGCGGATTTAAATGACCGTGGCGCGATTGGCTCGGGTGCAGTCAATGAGGTGAATGTCACTCAGGCTGAACTTGATCAAATCGCCCAGATTGCGCGTGATGTTTATGGATACGAGCCAGGTCGTACTGTGTCGGAAGCGCTGGATTTTGACGACGAGAAGTACCTTGTAAAGCTCGATTGGTACGCGAGCGACACACAGCGTTTGTCGATGACCTACATGTACAACGATTCATTTAATTTCAGTCCGTCTGACGGAGATCTGGATGAGTTTGAGTTTGATAAGCACTTTTACAAGCGCGGTGCAGAGCTGACGACCTACAACATTAACTGGTACGCAGATTGGAGCGAGAATTTTTCGACTGAGGTGCGTTACTCCTACAGCGAAGTTGATTTCCTCCAAGCCTCAGTGTCGGGACCGAATTTTGCCGAGTTCCGTATTGAGCTCGATGACGTCGACGTCTACCTAGGGCAAGACGATAGTCGCCAGGCGAACGATCTCGACTGGGAAGTGGAGCAGCTTGTTGCTCGAGGTACCTACGCGCTAGACGACCACACCATTACCTTTGGTTACGAGCGAGATTCATCTGACATTTACAACCTCTTCTATCAGCACGTTGATACCGAGGTTCGCTTTGATGGAATAGATAATTTCCAGCAGGGGCTTGCAGATCGAGTGTATTACGGCAATGCAATTTCCAATAACGAGTTAGATGCTGCGGTTCAATGGGGCTACACCATTAATACGGCGTACATTGAAGATGAGTGGCAGGTCAACTCTGATCTTCGTTTGACCTACGGTCTTCGTTACGACTACTACGAATCAAGCGACAAGCCCGCACTAAACACAGCGTTCGTTCAGGATTACGGATTCCCGAACACCGCGACGTTGGACGGCCTAGACCTGTTAATGCCGCGTGTGGGCTTTACTTACCAGCTCAACGACAGTATGACGCTGAGCGGCGGTGTCGGTCTCTTCTCTGGCGGTAATCCCAATGTTTGGTATTCAAACGTCTTCTCAAACACCAACACGACTGCGGTCCAGACACGAATTAACGACGTTAATTTATTCGAGCAAACCTATGAGTTGTGTGAGCCCAATGTCCCCACCTGTGGTCCAGGTTACGGCGTACCTTCGCAACAAGTCGCGCAGGTTGCGGCCGGTGACGGAAGCAACTTCGAAATTGTTTATCTCGATCCTGACTTTGAAGCTCCTTCCGAGTGGAAGTATGCCTTGGGTCTGACCTGGGAGACCGAAGGCGGCTATTTGATTACGGCTGATGCGCAAATTACGCGTGGCAAAGACACGGCTATTTACAAGCACGGTGATCTTGAGCAAGTGGGTACGAACGACTTTGGAAACGGCTACCCAAGCTATGACAGCGTCAGAGCCTCGTCGTTTGTCTTAACCAACAGTGGCGTCGGTAATGAGTCAGAGTCTCTCGCTTTCAGTGTCTTCAAAGGCTTCGAAAATGGTTTGGACGTTCGACTGGGTTACGCATGGGTTGATGCCAAAGACGTCAATCCAATGACCTCTTCGGTTGCGTTTTCGAACTATGTGAACCGTGCGTTCTATGATCCTGAAGAGGAAGTTCTTGCGCCTTCTAACTACAACATTGAGCACCGAATCACTGGCGTCCTGAACTACAACGTCAACTTGTTTGGCGGCTACAACACGCGCTTCTCCCTGTTCGCCCAGTCGAGCTCTGGTGTGCCGTACAGCGTCACACTTGGGGGTGCTGATGGAACGATCAACGCCTACGGCTTTACGCCTTACCTCGACTTCCTTGAGCACGTGCTGGTCGAGGAGGGCACTCGGAACAACCGCAAAGGAAGTTCGTGGACAAAAGCAGACTTGCGTATCTCGCAGGAGCTTCCGGGTCTCAACAGTGAGCACAGCGCGCGCGCGTTTATTGTGGTGGATAACTTCACCAACCTTCTAAACGACGATTGGGGCGTTATGTACAAGCCAAACTTCCCTTACGGCGTTACTCAGAGTGACATTGACGCCGGTCGCGCCGAGTCGCGCATTGGAGGTGCCTCGCTTTGGGAGATTAGAATTGGTGCGGAGTACCGCTTCTAAGCCACCTACCCCTGATCGACTAAAGGTGCCTTAGGGCGCCTTTTTTTTTGCCAGCAAACCGCGAAATCATGTCTTAAGATATTCTCTATAGTTATGTATTTATTTTATAAAATGCATAAAAATAAATAATACCAATTTAAAATCGTTACCTAATGTGTGTTTTTAAGTAACATAATGATTCTGAAATCGTCCACATTAGGCAAGGAACAAGCGTCATGAACGGTAACATTCCCAGTTGGTTCAACACAGCGAGCACCGCACTGACATTCTCAGTCGTCGTCTCAGTCATGTTTTACTCCGTAGGCTCAATGGTTTAGTGCTTGCGCGTTGGGCAGGTCGATATGTATGGGTGGTACCCGTGTTATTGACGCTCACGTTGCTGACGGAGCGGGGGCTTGCCTCGACGTCGCGAAGGCCCTTAGCAGAACCCCTACGGGTTCTGACGCCTCCAGATACACCAGCGCAATAATCCCAGAAAACCCTTGAGTTGAGTGGTCTGGACTCGTCGTAGGACTCGATGACAACCCTGGTGGATGAGCGCGAACCGTAAGCGTTAAATCACACGCTTTTTTGTTTGGATGACCTCTTAAATGCCGGTATGGTGACGCCTTAACATTCTTGGGACGAACCATGCACAGTGTGATCGGTATGTTGGCCATTGTGGGCTTTGCTTATGCAATTTCGTCAAGCCGGCAGAGCGTTGCTTGGAAAACCATCGTTATTGCGTTCGCGATTCAGTTCACTGTCGGGGGACTCGCCCTTTTCACCACCTGGGGAAATCGTGCCTTGAATGCGGCGGCGGACGCCACGGGTGCGCTCTTGAGTTACTCCCGCGCTGGGATCGATTTTATGTTTGGCCAGCTTGCGGCTTATGACGGTCCAATTGGATTCGTTTTTGCGGTCAATGTGCTCCCGGTCGTTGTCTTCTTTAGTGCCTTTATTGCTGTTTTGTACCACCTCGGAATTATGATGTGGATCGTTCGCATTTTGGGCGGCGGTCTGCGTCGGTGCTTAGGAACAAGTCACGCAGAGTCCATGTCGGCTGCCGCTAATATTTTCGTCGGGCAGGCAGAGGCGCCGTTGGTCGTAAAGCCTTTCATTCCCAGAATGACGCAATCGGAGTTGTTTGCGATCATGGTGGGTGGACTATCAACCATCGCAGGGTCGGTGATGGCCGGTTACGTTGCGCTCGGGATTCCGCTTGAGTATTTGGTCACAGCGAGCTTCATGGCGGCGCCGGGCGGTCTAATGATGGCGAAGTTGATCGAGCCCGAGCAAGCGGTTCCTGTCGTTCCTAATCAGGATGATCAGGCAACGATCCCACGATACGTCAACATTATTGATGCGGCAGCCTCTGGTGCACTCGACGGCCTTCGCATGGCGGCGGCGATCGCTGCAATGCTGATTGCATTTGTTGCGTTAATCGCCCTTGTTAACGGAATTCTTCAGTATTTTGGGGCGTTTGTTGGCTTTGAGAGCATTACCTTAGAGATGATCTTAGGTGTTTTACTCAGCCCTGCCGCCTGGCTGCTCGGTGTGCCCTGGGCTGAGGCATCCACTGTTGGCAGTTTAATTGGGCAAAAACTGATTCTTAACGAGTTCGTGGCGTACGTGGCGTTTTCCGAGGTGAGCGATACGCTCTCCCCCATTTCACAAGCCATTGTGATTTTTGCGCTGTGTGGTTTTGCTAACTTGTCGTCGATTGCCATTTTACTCGGTGGTCTTGGCGCCATTGCGCCGACACGGCGCGACGACATTTCTCGATTAGGCGTTCGCGCGTTGATCGCGGCGACCCTTGCGAATCTGATGAGCGCGTCGCTTGCTGGGTTCTTCTTGTCCTTGCCGGGCGCTGCCGGGTGATGACTGACGTGCAGGGCAAAACTGTCGGCAGTCAGCCAGACCAGCTTCCATTGATTGACTACACCCGCGACACTGCGAGCGAAGAGTTTTTTGAAAGCCTTAGGTCTTTTGGCTTTGCCACACTCATTGCCCATCCACTGGACATGGCGCGGGTTGAACGGATTTATCAAGAATGGCAGACGTATTTTAGCTCTGGCAGTGCGAGCGATTTTTCAATGGACGGCGAAAAGCAAGACGGCTACGTTGCCTTAGATCAGGCCGAGAGTGCCAAGGGACAAGCCGTACGCGACCACAAAGAGTACTTCCAATATTACAGTTGGGGCCGCTGCCCCAGCCACCTAAAGGCGGACCTTGACGCGCATTATCAGGACTGCCTTGAATTTTCGTCGACCCTGTTAACGTGGGTGGCGATGCATTTACCCAAAGACATTACCGAGGCGCTGTCGATGCCTTTGGAGTCGATGATAGCGCAGAGTGCGCAGACGATGCTGCGCGTACTTCACTACCCACCCATAGTCGCGGGCATAGAGCTTCCGAGAGCCGCTGCGCACGAAGACATTAACTTGCTGACCGTTCTACCCGCGTCGGATGGTCCTGGTCTTGAGCTGCAGCGCGTTGATGGGGGTTGGCTGGAGGTGATCAATCGCCCGTCACAGGTTGTGGTTAATATTGGCGATATGTTGCAAGAAGCCACGGGTGGATTTTTACGTTCGACCACGCATCGAGTGGCAACGCCGAGCAAGGGGCAGGCTCAAAAAGGTCGTATGTCGCTGCCGCTTTTTTTACATCCTCGACCAGAGGTGGTGTTGTCGCCGCGGTATACCGCAAACAGTTACCTTTCAGAACGGTTGCGTGAACTCGCGCTCACCTAGATTGGCTGACGAGCTGCTGGCCTGCTAGGCCAAGCAGAATAACCACGAGTCCGAGAAGCGTGCTTTGAGCGATGGGCTCGCCCAGTACGGTAGTGATCAAAACGAGCGATATTGGCGGTGCTAGGAAGATCAGACTGCTGACTCGAATAGGATTGTCTGTCAGTCTCAGGGCGCTCATCCAAAGGATGAATGCGATACCCATTTCAAACAATCCGACGTAGAGCCCACTGAGAATCGACGCCCACGCCATTGTAATGACGCCATCGGTCAGCACCGTAATAAGCCACAGAACCGGTGTGGCTGCGGTAAAGTTGAGGAAAAGTGTCACCTGTGGATCGAGCTGATGATGGTCGACAAATCGCGCGTTTAACACCCAAGACAGTCCCCAGATTACGGTCGATGCGAGCGCAAGAAGTACGCCGGCAGGCGCGTTAAACTCGAACGCACTCAGGTCGCCGTCGGTAACGATAATCAATATGCCCAGATAACTGAGAAGCGCGAGTCCTACCTCAGATCTCGTCGGTACTATTTTCGAAAATAAGGCTGCAATCAATGGAAGCGTTAGACCCCACGTATAGTTGATCGCCATGGCGTCTTGCGCGGGCAGTAAGTCGTAGGCCTGAAACAAAATCCAGTAATACAACGCCGGATTGAGTAAACCCAAAATCAAGCACCGCCAAAGCAGCGGCCTTGGCACCTCGGTGACGCGACTCAGCTTGCCGCTTATCGCCAGGCTCACCGCGAAGAATACCCAGGAGACAGTCGCCGCGGCGGTTATTAGTTGCATGGGCGAGCTGTAGGCCAGCGCCCACTTGAAGGCGGTTGCCATGGTGCTCCAGAGTCCCACAGCCATTAGACCGAGCACCAGAGACTTGTGATTGGAGCGAGCACTTAGCGATAACATAGGCGGTCGGGCTGTATTCCTAAGGTTCCAATGGCGTAGACTCGGTCGCACATGAGATCAAGTCTGCGAGGCGTTAACGATGGGCCATATGAGTAAGAATGTCACCTTAGATAATCCAGCCTACATTCACGAGTCGGCGTGGCTGTACGGTAAGGTTTACATTGGGAACGGGGCATCAGTCTGGCCTAATGTTGTCACACGGGCGGAAACGTTTGAGATTCGCATTGGTGCACGCACGAATATCCAAGATTTTGTAATGATCCATGTGGGCGCCGCAGCGCCCACAATCGTTGGAGACGACTGCTCCATAACGCACCACGCGACCTTACACGGCTGCACCATTGGCGATCGCTGCTTGATCGGTATTAACGCGACGATTATGGACGGCGTGAAAATTGGCAATAACTGCATTGTCGCCGGTCACACCATAGTGACCGAGGGCAGCGAGTTTCCGGATAACACGATTATTGCGGGCGTACCCGGCAAAGCGGTTGCGACGCGGGACTGTGGTGATGCCAACCTGGTTAATGCGAGGTTTTACAGTGCCATGGCGGACACCTATGCCGCCGGGGACGATCGCTTGTCACAAGAGCAGGTGGATGCTGTGCTCAGCACCGTGGGTCAGTAGACTAAACTGATCAGGAGTCTGAGTCGTTCAGCACGCCTTCAAGCTGACGCATCGGACCACCGTCGAATACAAGTTCGAATCCAGCCGCTTTGAGCAACGTTTTTGCCTGTGCAGAGCGGCGGCCACTTCGGCAATAAACGACAACTTCCTCATCGAGTTCGATCCCCTCACTCAAGAGTGAGTCGGGGAGGCCTTTCAGAGGGAGGTTGACCGCGCCCTCAATGGATCCGGTTGCAAATTCCTGTGGGGTGCGAACATCAATAATGACAGGGGCCGAGATGTTGGACTGTATCGTCGCCAGATCATTCGCGGCTAAGGCTAACGCGCTAACCGCGATGACAAGAAGGCCACTGAGCGTCGCCCAACGGCCTACTAAGCTGCCTCGGCTCCGCTGCCGTTTAGTTCGTCGTCTTCTAAGATCCATTCTTTTGCTGCTTCCAGTGCTTCGAGTCGAGTCTCAAATTGCATATTAGCAGGCAAATGGTCTGCTACCCCTAATCCTTGGAGTACCTGTGCTACTCCGTCTCTGATACCGCAGGCATAGAGGCGTTTGCCTGCATTATGTGCATCAACCGCAATTGTTTCCACGGCGCGTGCAGCTGATACATCGATAAAGGGTACTTGATGAAAGTCCAGCACAATGGCCCTGTGATCGTTACGACCAACCCGCTCGCGGACATGATGACCCACATCGGCAGCCGCGCCGAAGCTCAGCGGCCCACCAAAGTCAAACAGGGTGAGGTGATCGTCGACGGTCCTGAGTATGTTGGCCTCTGCGTCCGTGAGTTTTAGCTCGTCGTCATCACCCTCGCCACTGAACGACTTTAGCTGTTCGTCAGCGATCTGCTTGACGAAGGCGAGGGCTGCAATAACCACCCCAGCCATAACCGCGGTGATGAGGTCGACAAACACGGTGAGTCCCAACACCAGAGCCATCAGTAATAGATCAAAGCGAGGACCCTGGTGCGCTCGTTTGAGATAGGCAATGTCGATAATGTCGTAGCCCACCTTCACGAGGATGCCGGCGAGTACAGCGTGTGGAATCTTTGCCGCAAAGGGGGCAAGGACGAGAACCACGGCGAGCAGCAACGCACTGTGCAACATGCCCGAAATCTTGGTGCTACCCCCGGTGCGGATATTGACCACTGTTCTCATCGTCGCGCCGGCGCCAGGAATGCCACCAAAGAAGCCTGCGACGGTATTACCGATACCTTGACCGATGAGCTCACGATTGGAACTGTGTCGGGTCCGAGTCATGTTGTCAGCAACGAGCGACGTGAGGAGGCTGTCTATCGCGCCCAACACCGCTAAGATGGCCGCGGCTTCAAAGATGATGATTGCTGTATCGGCCTCTAATGCGGGCACGATGAAGCTAGGAAGGCCCGTGGGGATAGCGCCCAAAATAGGTAAGCCCTCAATAAAAAGACCCAGTAGGGTGCCCGTGACCAGAGCGGCAAGAGGAGAGGGAATGACACGCCCCCAGGTTGCTGGCCAGCTGAACACCATGGCGAGCGTTAATAGCCCGATGAATAGCGCGCCAAAGTGCGGATCCATGACGGCCGTCGGCACTTCCATCAACGCGGGAATAGTGCCGCTACCCTGGGGTTCGTGACCAAAAAGTCGCGCGAGTTGCAGGGCGATGATGATGCAGCCGATGCCACTCATAAATCCAGATACAACGGGGTAGGGCACCAGCCGGATGTATTGACCAAACCCGAGTATGCCAAACATGATTTGCATAAGACCGGCCAAAATAACGGTCGCAAAGACGAGTGAGGGATCGCCGTTCAGCGAGGCAAAAACGCCCGCAAAAACCACGACCATTGGGCCGGTCGGGCCTGTAATCTGAGACCCAGTGCCACCGAACAAGGCGGCAAAAAACCCGACGATGATAGCGCCATAGACACCCGCGATGGGACCGGCTCCCGATGCCGCGCCAAAAGCCAGTGCCAAAGGAAGCGCGACGACTCCGGCCGTTAAGCCGCCATAAAGGTCGCCGCGAAGATTACTCGTGTCGAAAAACTTGCTGCTCATACCAATGTGCCCGCTTAAATTCGTTCGCTTTGATAGTGCTTGATTAAGTAAATCGCTATCCCTGATGAATGCAGTTGCTTAGCCTTCGGGCATCGCAGAGCTGTGGTGCTGAATAATTTTCCAAGCACCGTCAATGAGCTCGTAGGTGTAGTTAAAACGTGCGGCTACGGATGAGCCATCGCCAAAGGTAAAGACGTAAATCCCAGCGTTGGTCGCTAACGTAGCGGAGAGGACTCGGGCGTTAGACTCGGTAATGACACCTTGCGGCTTCTTGGCGAGGAACGCGACGAAGTAATCTCTGATCTCTGCATGATTGTGACGAACTCGGTTGGATACGGTCGGCAGCAGCACCGCATTGTCTGCGTACATCTGGGTGACCACGTCGGGGTCGCCAGTGGCCAAGGCGTCATTCCATTCACTAAACAATGCGATCACATTTTCTTCGTTCACTGCGGTCTCCAAAAGGGTTGAAAAAATAAAGCATACGCCGACCTCGCTGCGCGCATGAAACGCGCCTGCGCAGGCGAAACTGGCGGGTTTGGGCAAGTATCAGGGTAACTACGCGATCACTCTATTGATTGGATGCGATAGTTGTTACTAATATATTGATATAATTTGATAGTAAAAATCTATCACCTACACGGAGCGATGACTGTGCAGCCAAAACTCAATCTCAGTTTGCGTCAATTGGAGTATTTTAAGACGATTAGCGATGCCGGAAGCTTTCGCGGCGCTGCGGAGCGATTGGGCGTCACTCAGCCCACATTAACCGCGCAAATCGCGACGCTCGAAGAGTCTTTGGGCGTGAAGTTATTCGAGAGAACCCGATCAGGTGCAACACCGACCGTGGCGGCACGCGAGTTGATGCCGGTGTGTCATCGCATTCAAGAAGAGGTGCAGAGCTTTGTCGATACCGCGCACGGGTTTTCTGGCGGGGTTGCGGGGACCTACCGTATCGGAGTCACACCGACGCTTGGGCCCTACTTACTCCCCCAAGTTCTTCCGGAAATTCATAAGCGGTTTCAGGAACTTCGGCTGTTTGTTCGAGAGGGTGTGCCCGCCGAGCTGAGTCAGGATTTAAGAAGCGCGAAACACGATCTTATACTCTCCACCCAGCCGATCGCGGAAGCGGGGCTTGACGTCAGTCCACTGTTTAGGGAGCCCCTCAAATTGGTGCTGCCGTTGGATCACCGGTTGGCGAGTAAAACCGTGATTAATCGAACGGACCTCATGGGTGAGGAAGTGCTGACACTGGACGAGCACCACCTTTACCACCGCCAAGTGACCGAGTTGTGCCAGACGCTTGGCGCGAATACACGGCGCGACTTCGAGGGCACGTCGCTCGACACGCTGCGACAGATGGTTGTGATGGGCATGGGGATTACTTTTTTACCCGCCTTGTATGTCGCATCCGAGATCCGAGAGACCGATCCGCTCAGGGTTGCGGACGTTTTTGGCGTGAACATGTACCGCGACCATGCACTTGCCTGGCGAAGTCGCTCACCCGCGCGTCCCCTGTTTCGGCGCCTTGCACAAACGATCCGCGAGTTAGTACCAGATACAGCGGCGAGTGAGCTTCGTGTTTTATATTAGTGCGTTAGAGGCTTGCCGATGCCTTAGCTTGCAAGGATAGTGTCACCCACCCCTATTAATAGTGACACCCACCCCTATTAATAGTGACACCCCTCCCTACTGAGAGAGCCACCTAATGAGTTACGAATCGACAACCCCATTTATTCATGTCGCCGTTGCGCACCATTGCCTCACGATTGAGTTCAACCGTCCTGATGCGCTTAACGCGCTGAGACCCGAAATGTTGTCCGAGTCGGCTCGTTTGGTGCAACAAGGCAGTGACGACGAAGCGGTGTCGGTCATTGTACTGCGCGGAGCGGGACGCGCGTTTTCTGCCGGCGTTGATTTGAAGGTGCTGCAAGGCATAAAGCCTGAGGGCGGGATTATTGGGAACGTTTTCGACGAGCCTGCGGCGCTCTTGGCGGCGGCTATTCGTGACGCCGGGGTTCCTGTCATCGCACGCGCTGTGGGCGCTTGTTTTACCGGTGCGCTAGAAGTGGCGCTGCACTGCGATTTTGTCTACACCACCGACGCATCAAAATTTGGCGACACCCATACAAAATTTGGTCTGCGCCCGACGTGGGGAATGTCTCAGACACTGTCGCGCGCTGTAGGCCACCGACGTGCCCGGGAGCTGTCGTTTACCGCGAAAGTGTTTTCGGGCGTTCAAGCGGCTCAATGGGGTGTTGCTAATGCCAGTTTTGAGACGCCAGAGGCTTTGGATGAGGCGTTGTCAGAGACCTGTTCGCGCATTGTCGGCAACAGTTCCGACGCGGTTGCTGCGATGAAAGACCTCTATCGCCTGGCCGAAGAAGAAGGTGGAATTCGTGCCTCGCTCGACGCCGAAAGTACCTCGAATTACACGATTGCTGACACCGAAGAACGACTGTCGAAATTTTAGTTTTGAAGGGACTCTACCCCCTCAGAGTAGGGGTCTAAATTAGCCCTATTGCGCTCGCTCAATTTTGGGGTTAATTTCGCGCATTCGTTGGGTGGAGTTCGCGATGACCGCCATTAAAAATTTGCTTGAAACCTTGTATCACGAAGTCATTCCGATGAAGGGTTTTGAGGACAAGCTGTCTGTCCTCAAGGCCGGCGATCGTGTGGGCATTACCTGCTCGCCCAAGCAGGGTTTGCAAGTCACTTTAGACACCGTATCGCAGCTTTCGTCGCGAGGGTTTATGTTGACGCCGCACATCGCTGCGCGCCAGGTCATGAATCGTCAGCACCTTTGTGACATTGTCGCGCAGCTGAGTGACAGTGGGATCACCTCGATCTTCGTTCCCGGTGGTGATCTCGACTCGCCCATGGGTGAGTACGACAGCTCCGCGGCCGTCCTGCGAGATCTCAGTGAAATGGACCACCCCTTTACGCGCGTCGGCGTGGCGTCGTACCCGGAGGGTCATCCCGCGATTTCAGATGACGTTTTGTTCGAAGCGCTTGAAGCGAAACAGGGCATCGCGACGCACATGGTCACGCAAATGTGTTTCGACATGCCTGTGTTGCTGAAGTGGCTTGGAGAGATGCGTGATCGTGGCATCACGACTCCCGTCTGGATCGGTCTTCCCGGGGTCATGGACCGCATGAAACTTTTCAAAACATCACTGCGAATTGGCGTCGGCCAGTCCGCTAAATACGCGCGTAAGCAAAAGGGACTGGCAGGCATGTTACTGCGCAGTCCGACTTACAAGCCCGATTCGCTGCTCAAAGAATTGAAATCGGCGATCGGTGATGAGCGCATGGCCATTCAAGGTCTGTACATGTTCACCTTCAACCAACTAGACAACACTGTTCAGTGGTCTCAAGAACAACTTAAACGCTTGGGCTAGCCCGCCCACCGGAGACTTTTCAAATGACAAACAGCACCCCACTCGCGATAGGAATCGGGCCGCGCGTACGCCGGTCACCTTTTTTTGACTCAACCATAGACGCCGGTGTTCGGTCGTTCACGATTTATAACCACATGTATTTGCCTGTGCATTTTGGCGATCCTTTGGCGGAATACTGGGGCATGGTCAATGGCGTCGTTTTAGCGGATCACTCGGTGCAGCGGCAGGTGGAAATTAAGGGGCCTGATGCCTTGGCGCTCACGCAGCTTTTGACGCCAAGAGACATCTCGACCTGCCCCGTGGGTCGAGGTCGCTATGTCGTTTTTTGTAACGATCAGGGCGGCATCATCAACGACGCTGTTTTGTTTCGCATGGCAGAGGACTGTTTTTGGTTGTCGCCGGGTGATGGCGACGTCATCTTGTGGGCGACAGGTCTCGCAATGGGCAAGGGCTTTGATGTTCAAGTCAGTGAGCCCGATGTGTCACCACTGCAACTGCAGGGTCCGGTTTCGCCCCACGTGGCAAAGAAGCTGTTTGGCGAGATTGCACTCACCTTAGGTTACTACCAGTGTGTTGAGCTTGAGCTGAATGATATTCCTGTCGTGCTGACGCGAACCGGCTGGAGTGGGGAGCTGGGCTATGAGATTTACTTGCTAGACCAAACGCGCGGCGCAGAGCTCTGGGACCTCATTATGGAGGCAGGAAAAGAGTACGGGATACTGCCGGCTTGCCCATCGCTAATGCGCAGTGTCGAGGGCGGAATCTTGTCGCACGGCTCGGACATTACGCCCTGTGATTCGCCATTCACTATTGGTCTTGAGCGACTCATGGACCTCGATAAACCGTCAGAGTTTATTGGCCGAGACGCGCTAAAGCGAATTGCGCGAGAAGGTACGCCGCGCAAGTTAGTCGGCGCCAATTTTGCAGGCGAGGCTATTGGTGGCAACGATAAGTTTTGGGATGTTTATTCCGACGGCGCGGTTGTTGGACACATTACCCGCTGCTGCTATTCACCGCGACTCGAGCACAATATCGCCCTGTTGAACGTCCCAACCGAGCTCGCAGAGCCCGGTACCCAAGTCCAACTCGATATTCGCGGCACGCTAGTGGACGCTGAAATCGCCGCGTTGCCCTGGTTTGAGTCCCATAAGAAAATCCCTGAGGGAATCTGAACAGCTCGATGCAGGTTTGCACCCCCATTCTTCGCGGGTGCTTGGGTGCCAACTGGCCTGTTCGAGTTGACTGTCTGAACTTCGTATCGACAGGTCGCCGATTTGCCCACGACCTCAGTTGTTTGTGCTGCGTGTTTCGTTGACGTAGTGTGAGAAAAAAGAAATAAGAAAGGGTGTAGAGATGAAGAGTCGAGCAGCAGTTGCTTTTAAGGCAGGCGCCCCACTTGAGATAGCCGAGGTGGATGTTCAGGGGCCCCGCGCAGGCGAGGTCATGGTCGAAATTAAAGCCACAGGTGTCTGCCATACGGACGCTTTTACACTCTCAGGTGACGATCCGGAAGGCGCATTCCCTGCTATTTTGGGTCACGAAGGCGCCGGTATTGTTGTCGAAATTGGCGAAGGGGTGAAGTCAGTCAAGCCTGGTGATCACGTGATTCCGCTGTACACCCCAGAGTGTCGGGAGTGTAATTTTTGTGTTCACCCCAAAACGAATCTGTGCCAGGCGATTCGAGAAACGCAGGGGCAGGGCCTCATGCCTGACCATTCCAGCCGTTTCACATTAGATGGCGAACCAATTCTCCATTACATGGGTTGCTCAACCTTCTCTAACTACACCGTTTTACCGGAAATAGCGGTGGCTAAAGTTCGAGAGGACGCGCCCTTTGATAAAATTTGCTACATCGGTTGTGGCGTCACTACTGGAATCGGTGCGGTCGCATTTACGATGAAGGTAGAGGCGGGCTCGACCGTGGCCGTTTTCGGTCTTGGTGGTATTGGCCTCAATGTCATTCAGGGCGCTCATATGGTCGGCGCTACACGCATTATTGGCGTTGACCTAAACCCTGCGAAGGCGGATCTTGCCCGGCAATTTGGAATGACTGATTTTGTGAACCCAGGCGAGGTTGAAAACGTGGTGGACCACCTTGTCCAAATGACGGGTGGTGGTGTTGATTACAGTTTTGAGTGCATTGGCAACGTCAACGTGATGCGTCAGGCACTGGAATGCTGTCACAAGGGATGGGGGCAGAGTTGCATTATCGGGGTCGCTGGCGCTGGCCAGGAGATATCGACCCGGCCGTTTCAGTTGGTGACCGGACGCTCATGGCGCGGCTCTGCCTTTGGTGGTGCACGAGGTCGAACGGATGTTCCCAGGATCGTCGATTGGTATATGGAAGGAAAAATCCACATCGATGAAATGATCACACACACCATGCCTTTGAATCAGATCAATGACGCCTTTGACTTGATGCACCAGGGTAAGAGCATTCGATCTGTTGTGACCTTCTGATGACGCTCGAACTGCTCTCAAAAAATCGCTGTTTTGCGGGGGAACAACGCCGTTACCAAGTCGCCTCAGGCGAGCTGTCGAGTACGACGACCGTGTCCATTTTTGTTCCCGATTTTGCGGCCTCTAACCCGGTGCCCGTGCTTTTTTACCTGTCGGGATTGACCTGCACCGATGAAAATGCGGTGACCAAGGCGGGTGCTCAACGGATTGCGAGCGAGCTCGGAATAGCCCTTGTCTTCCCAGACACCAGTCCGAGAGGTGACGGTGTGGCAAGCGACCCAGACGCGGCTTATGACCTTGGGCTGGGTGCTGGTTTTTACTTAAATGCAACGCAGGAACCGTGGTCTACGCACTACCGCATGGACGCGTTTATCACCACTGAACTGCCAGAGCTGCTTACTGAAATTGCGGGCTTAGACCTTCAGAGAATCAGTGTTTGCGGTCACTCTATGGGTGGACATGGAGCCATGACCTTGGCGCTAAAAAACCCCGGGAAGTATCGATCGGTCAGCGCCTTCGCACCGATTTGCGCGCCGGCCAGCTGTCCTTGGGGCCACAAAGCCTTTAGCGCGTATCTGGGTGATAACGTGGCCCACTGGAAGCAGCACGATGCGAGTGAGTTGATCAGAGCAGGTGCTCAGCAGGTGCCACTTTTAATTGATCAGGGGTCGACGGATCCATTTCTTGCTGAGCAACTCAAGCCTGAACTCCTCCGGTTAGCCTGCGCTGAAGTGGGGTTTCCCGTGACCTATCGAGAGCATGACGGCTTCGATCACAGTTATTTTTTCATCGCGTCATTCATTGAGGATCATTTGAGGTTCCACGCGAAGTATCTGACTAACAGTGGTGATCTTTAATTATTAGAGCGCAACGAACAAGTCGAGGCCGCTGAGCACAAGAACAACCCGCAGAATCAGTTTCGAGCGCTTATCCAGTGCATCAAATTGCTTTTTCAGTTCGGAGAGCTCTTCTTTGGTGGCATCACTGGCTTCGACAATCTTTTCTCGACTGGCAGCAATCGCACCCGCGGCGGCGACGCCTGCGGTTGATACACCCATGACCCGCAACAAGCGTCTGCGACTTAACAAGGAGGTGTCTGGATTATCAGTACTCACGGCGGTCGATGACCTCTCTACTGGTTAAAGATGGGTTTTCGTTTTTCCATGAACGCCATTATACCCTCTTGCGCATCGGGGCTGCCGATCGTGTCTCTGACGGCCTGCTTCTCCCGCTCAAGCGACGCCTCAAGCGACTGTGACTCAAACCCGACAATGGTATCGAGGACGCCTTTGACTGCCAGTCGCGGCTGCGCCGCCAACTCCTCTCCCAGTACTTGAGCCCGCGCTTTGAGCTGGTCAATCGGCACCACCTCTGTGACAAGTCCAATTCTGAGTGCTTCG
>Ga0209603_1000897_pt1 | contig 33470 bp, 65 predicted proteins | sample COGITO_mtgs_1206_FD_184812 | JGI IMG/M metagenome (GOLD analysis project Ga0209603, IMG submission 184812) | Pelagic marine microbial communities from North Sea - COGITO_mtgs_120607 (SPAdes) (version 2) | ecosystem: Environmental > Aquatic > Marine > Epipelagic ... | reverse complement strand
TTTATCAAAGCGACCACTCCAACGAAGGAAAGGTAATCCAATAAAAATACAATTATGATAACAAACGAAGATAATATGAAACTTATGGCAAGGTATGAAGATAACCATTTTGACTTGGCTATTGTAGACCCGCCTTATAGAGATGAAAACCAACCTACAAAAGATATGAGGGCAAATGGTTCAATGAAAAGTTTAGAAGGCAGACCAACACAAGAGTATTGGAATGAGTTATTTAGAGTAAGTAAAGAGCAAATAATTTGGGGTGCAAACAATTTTCAATTACCACAATGGAAAGGTTTTGTTGCTTGGAAGAAAAAAACTATTGGGATAAATTTTACAATGTCAATGTTAGAGATTGGAAGTTTATCAGAAAATTTAGGCACAACTTCTAAATGGATTGAGATAGCACCACAAAATCCCAACAGAATACACCCAACGGAAAAACCTGTTAAACTATACGAGTGGCTTTTAATGAACCACGCAAAAGAAGGAGATAAGATTTTAGATACCCATTTAGGAAGTGGTTCTATTGCTTTAGCTTGTCATAATTTAGGGTTTGACCTTACTGCTTGCGAATTAGATAAAGAATACTATGACAAAGCAATGAAAAGAATAAACGAACACAAACAACAAATACGAATGTTTTAAAAAGAAAAGATATGACACTACAAAGGTGGGAATTAAAAATAGGAATAGTAAAGGGTTTGGTATTTGGTATTAGACCCTATGAGTTCACAAGCGAAGAAACATACGAAGTAGACCACGTTGTTTATTTAGGAATCTTCCAAATTATTTTAACAATGATATACAGCAAAAATATATGAGAACATTCAAAAGAATAATAAAAGACATTTGTTGGATTATATTCTCAATACTTCTAATAGTATTCGTAGGGACACCACTATTCGTTTATTCATACAAAGACAAGCTGACTTCAAAAGGCTTTATCAGATTCTTAACTCTTTGGTTATTGGTGTTTATTTTATATCTTTTTAACATTCTAAACAAAACATTGTTTTAAATAAAAGAATTGACTAATCACATTTTTTCAATTATGGATAAAAGAAAGAGCAACGGGGGAAAAAGAGAAGGCGCAGGAAGAAAAAGCAAGTCGGAAGAAATGCACTTGATAGAAAGATTAAACAAACATATAGATTCAGACGATGCTATCAAGAAACTAAAAGCAATGATTGACGGGGAAGACTTCAAAGCCTTGCAGTTGTATATGAATTATATGTATGGTAAGCCAAAAGAAACCAAAGACATCTCAATTAACACAGAGCAACCTTTATTTGACCTTTAATGTTTCAGACAACAACTGCGATACGAAAGCTGCACGCTTTAAACAAAAGAAAGAAAGTAATTCAAGGAGGAACGTCGGCAGGTAAAACTTTCGGTATTCTTCCTATACTTATTGATAGAGCAATCAGAACTCCAATGCTAGAAGTTTCTGTTGTATCTGAATCTATTCCTCACTTACGTAGAGGTGCAATGAAAGACTTCCTAAAGATTATGATAATGACAGGAAGATACAGAGATAGTCAATGGAATAGGTCAGCACTTAAATACACTTTTACAAACGGTTCTTATATTGAATTCTTTAGCGTAGAGCAACCCGATAAGCTACGAGGTGCAAGAAGAACAGTCTTGTATGTGAACGAGGCTAACAACGTACCATTTGAAGCCTACAATCAACTTGCGATAAGAACAAGCGGAGATATATGGATTGACTTCAACCCTACTGCAAACTTTTGGGCGCATACCGAAGTAGTAGGAAACGATGACGCTGACTTTATCACACTTACATACCTAGACAACGAAGCACTTCCCGAAACTATTGTAGCAGATATAGAATCAGCACGAGATAAGGCAAAAGAAAGCACGTATTGGGCGAATTGGTGGAAAGTGTATGGTCTTGGTCAAGTAGGTTCTTTAGAAGGCGTGTGCATACCCGATTGGAAAGAAATAGATTTACCAAAAAAAGCAAGACTATTGTGTTACGGAATGGACTTTGGTTATAGTAATGACCCTACAACCTTAATAGGATTATACAAATACAACGATGCTTATATCTTTGACGAGGTTATCTATCAAAAGAAAATGCTCAATAGTGATATATCAGACTTGTTCAAATCAAAAGGGATAAGGGATATGGTTTATGCAGATTCAGCAGAACCCAAATCAATAGCAGAGTTAAAGACTTACGGACATCAAGTTCTACCCTGCACGAAAGGAAAGGATTCTATTGTGTACGGAATCAACTTAATCAATCAAAACAAAATATTTGTAACAAGGTCAAGCAAGAACCTAATCAAAGAACTACAATCTTATACGTGGCTAAAAGACAGAGAGGGCAACACAGTCAATAAACCGATTGATGCTTTTAACCATTGTATTGATGCAGCACGTTATGCAATTACTTCACAATTAGAAAACCCAAACAAAGGGCAATATTTTGTTTATTAACAAAAAGTTGAAAAAAGTTGAAAAAAGTTTTGGTAATTAAAAAAAAGGTGTATCTTTGTAAAACAAAACAACTAAAACAAACATTATGAAAGCAATTATTTGGAAAGACAAAACAATAACTTACAAGTCAGGAAATTCAACTTATACAGAAAAGATAGTTTTGGAAAATGAGGACTACTATACTGTTGTAGGAATTGGAGCAGGAGAGGAACTTTGGAACGCAGGGTACGCAGTAGGTAACAGAGTTTACAAAAACCCAATAGACCTAACAACAATATAAAACCAACGGGAGGGCAACCTCCCTTTTAAAACTCAAACCAATGGAACAACTAGAATTTTTAAAAGCAAGAGTTGAAGCCTTGCAGATAGAACTCGAAAGAGTGAACATTGAAAAGAGAAACCTAAAAATGCAATTATCATATTGCCAACAACAAAACTTTAAAAGATAATATTATGAAAGCAGCAAAAGAAAGTAATTGGAAACTATTAGGGTACAGTATGTTATATTGGGCGGTGTTTTTTGGAATAGCTTTTTACTTATAAAATGCCGACATCAAAAGAAATGGAGGATATTTTAGCGATGTCTAAATGTCTTAAAAACGGAATAAAAGTCGAAGCAGTACCACAGGAACAGGTTAGGTTCGGAAAGTGCAAGATACAAGTAACAAAGAACGGAAAGGCTAGAATGGGCGAACACCTGTACAGTCAGAAGAATGGAGAACTAAACGAGCAGATAATTAAATTGTACAACCATTACGCAAAGCAGTTGAAATGAAAATAGAAATAACAATTCCCGAAACACTTGACGATATAACGCTAGAGCAATACCAAGTATTTAGCAAGATAGAAGAGCCAACGATTGACCAAACGCTTACAACGTTCTTAAACATATCACAAAAGGAACTCAATATGTTGCCTGCTGATAAGATAGAGGGATTTGCAGAACAGATAAATTCAGTCTTTGAACAAGACAAGCAATTCACTCCTACATTCATTTTAAACGGTGTTAAGTACGGTTTTATCCCAAAGTTGGATAGTATAACCTACGGAGAGAATAAAGACCTTACAACGTACCTAAATGACTTTGACAATATGCACAAGGCTATGGCGGTAATGTACAGACCAATAACACACGAGCAAAGGGGCAAATATCTGATTAAGGATTACGAGGGTTCTTCAAAGTATTCGGAGATAATGAAACAAGCACCTTTATCGGTTGTACTAGGTGCAACGGTTTTTTTTTACAATTTAACCAACGGATTGCTGAAAGCTATCCCGAACTATTTGGAGGAGGAGTTGGAGAAGGAGTCAAGGGATTTGCTAAAAAGTGGGGAAATTACGAAGAAGCAGTTGCACTCGCTGATGAGAAAGTTCAAAGAATTATCGGAGTAGAAATAGGAACTCCCGTTTCACGTTACCCTTTACAAGCTTGTTATTTGTATCTAGCTTATTTAAAAGACAAAACAGAATTCGAGAATAGAAAAATCAAAAAGAGTTTTAATACTTAAACCACAACCAAGACCTCTATTTAACAATAGGGGTTTTTTTATGTTTTAAAATAAAAACAAAATGGCACAAGGATTTTACAACCTTACAGACAAGCTAAAAGACGAACTATTAAAAGACCCGTTTGTCAATACAGTAACATACGGAAATATCTTTGAGGTTGATTTAAACAAGCAAACAATATTTCCATTATCGCATTTCATTGTAAACAATGTAGTCGATAGAGGTCAAACTCTTTTGTTTAATATCTCTTTGCTTTGTATGGATTTAGTGGACGAATCTAAAGATGACACAGTTGATGAATTTGTAGGTAACGATAACGAGCAGGACGTTCTTAATACGCAGCTTGCTGTTGCCAATCGTGTTGGTGCTATGTTGAAACGTGGCGACCTGTACAGAGAGAAATACCAACTAGACGGAGAAATATCCCTAGAGCCTTTTGTTGATAGATTCGATAACAAAGTAGCGGGTTGGACTGCGACCTTTAACGTAGTTATTCCGAATGAAATAACAATATGTTAGAAACACAGAAAGCACTTCAGCGATTTGCTAAACACGTAGTATCTCAATCACGTGCAAACCTTACTAGGGGCAAAAAGAGAGCTTCTAACGGACTTTATGACTCAATAGGGTATGACTTAAAGGTTCACAAGCAATCGTTTAGCCTGTCCTTTGTAATGGAGGAATACGGTATGTTTGTCGATAGAGGTGTGAGAGGTTCTAATCCAAACCTTGTAAATAACGGAACGCAGAAGGGTGGAATGTCGCCTTATTCGTTTAAGCAAAAGATGCCACCATTGAAATATATACTTCCGTGGGTCAAGTTGAAAAAGTTAAGATTAAGGGACGAAAAAGGTAGGTTTAAAAAAGGTAATTACAGAAGTATTGCGTTTATGGTTCAGCGTTCTGTATTTGCGCAAGGAATTAAGCCTACGATGTTCTTCACTAAACCATTTGCAAAGGCATTTAAAAACCTCCCTAGCGAATTGATTGAATCTTTTGGTTTAGACATTGGTCAGTTTTTTGGCTTCACTAAAAAGTAATTTAACATAGTACTTTGTTTGTTGTTTTAAAATAAAAACAATGGGCAAAATAAACGTTCGCAGTCCTTACTACATTCACATAGCAGAACAGTATTTGACTTCTGCTAAATTAGAATTGTATATTTACACAGGCACACAAACCACGGACAGGGGTTCGATAAAATACACTATAAACACCTCTGCAGTAAGCTTATCACAAAAAATCACGTTTGAGATTTCAGAACTTGTAAAAGATTACGTTGAAACAACTTTCGACGGGTCTTACACTTCTTCGACTGTTTGGGTAGATTATCAAATAACTAGAACGTTACAGAACACAATGCAACCTGCTGATGCTTTTGTACAGCTTACAGGCTTCGACGGTTACGGGTATTTTTCAGAGGGTTCTAATCCACAAAATGATTCTACTGTACTGCAATCAAATAGCTTCATTCAAACGAACGACTACGCTAACATAACAATTCCTGTACACGTAACAGAAAACACAGACGTAACATACTTCAATAATGGAGAAATAATACTTCAAAAAAGACTCATAAGTTCTAGCGAATCAACAGATGCGATACAATACGTTTCAAATTCTTCTTTGGATTCAGATGCTTTTTATACAAGAGTAATCGCAGACGGTGGAACTATCGAAGCCTTTAGTTGTGTTCAAGATATAGCAAACGATTTTTATGGCAATTTAGACGCTGACAAAATACAAGTTAGCAGTATTTCAGGCACGGAAATAATAACCATAAAAGAAATTGAAGAATGTTTGCATCAAACTTACAAACTTACATTTGTAAATAAATACGGTGCATTGCAAGATTTATGGTTTTTCAAACGCTCTACTTTGTCAATGGGTACAAAACAAGAAACTTACAAATCTAATATTGTAACAGACGGAAGCTATTCTATAAATAGCCACCAAAAAAGAATATTAAACAAACAAGGAAATGAATCTTTGACTTTGAACTCGGGATTCTATGCAGAAGAATACAACGAAGTCTTTAAACAACTTCTTTTATCTGAACAGGTTTGGATTAATTACGAAAATAATATATTACCTATAAATATTACTTCTAGTTCTTTGACATTCAAAGACCAATTAAATGACAAGTTAATTTCATACGAAATAAACGTAGAATTTAGTAACGATATTATAAACAATATAAGATAAATGCAACAAGTACAGTTATTCATAGGAAGCGAAAGGGTTGAACTTTTTAAGGACGAAACCATTTCTTTGACGCAGTCAATTCAGAACGTTAAAGATGTGGCAAAGGTGTTTACTGACTTTACCAAAACATTTACTATTCCTGCTTCCAAAACAAACAACAAGATATTTAAACACTATTATAATTTTGACATTGTAGGAGGGTTTGATGCTAGACTAAAAACAAGCGGAAGCATTAAGCTGAACGGTGTTGATTTCAAGAAAGGAAATATAAAACTAGAGGGGGTTGATTTAAAAGATAACAAACCGAACGCTTATCGTGTTACATTCTTCGGAGATTTATCAGACTTAAAAGACTTGATAGGAGAGGATTTACTTTCTGATTTGGATTGGTTGGATAACTTTGAAAAAGAATACAGCACAGCAAACGTAAAAGACAATTTAAAAGGTGGTAATACTGACTTTACTATAAATTCAGTAACTTATGCAGGTGTTATAAAAACGCCTTTGATTTCTTGTGTAAATAGATTGTACTACAATAGTACTGCAAACACGGAAACTGACGGTAATTTATGGTATCACACGGGAGGAGGACAAGTTCACGAACACGGAGTTTATTGGAAAGACTTAAAATACAGCATTGCGGTTTATGTAATTGTAAAAGCTATCGAAGAAAAATACAATATCACTTTTTCAGATGACTTTTTTACGTACACAAATACAGCCTATTCTAGTCTTATGATGCTTATGCACCGAAAGAAAGGCGAAGCCGAAGCGGATTATTCGACAGGGGTTCGTTTGTACTCTATTTATATTTCAAACATAAACACAACAGCAGGTGCGATTGCAAGTGGTTCACAGGACGGAAACTTTTATACTATAAGTCCAAATTCTGACGGATTTACAACTGTGGGAGATTATGAAGTGGGAGGTGGAACTAACCAAGTTTCGTATTCTTACAGCATAGATATTAATCCCGATGACAATAATATTCCGTACAACGCTTATTTGTATTTCACAGACACAGCAACAGGAGTGCAAACGCTTTTGGATTCAGTAGAAGGCGTAACAGGTGGAAACACTTTTTCGGAACAAGTAGGTACTACGAGAGTAGGCTCATATACTGTTAAATTAAAAGCAGCAGAAACCTTGACTTTTGGAGTTGGAGATATAACAATAGACGCAGATATATTTTATTGGAATGGAAGCAGCTACATTAATATAGGAGATTGTGGTTTGTGTTTTGCTCGTAGCAACACCATTGCAAACGTTATTGAAGAAAAATTTTCTTGGCTACCTACACAACAACTTCCTAAAATGAAAGTATTAGATTTCTTGACAGGATTGTGGAAACTTTGGAACTTGACAGCATACGTTGAAGATGACGGTACTATAAAAGTACAAACATTAGACAGCTTTTATTCGGGGGGAACTGATTACGATATTACGCAATATGTTGATGTAAATTCAAGTTCTGTAAATATCGCTTTGCCTTACAAACAAATCAACTTTAGATTTAAAGGACACAAGACGCTATTGGCTTCTAAATTTGAACAACTACAAAACAGAGAGTTTGCGACATTAGAATACAAAGGAGAGAATCCGAATAATTGGGTAGGACAGGAGTACAAGGTTGAAGTACCTTTTGAAAAAATGGTTTACGAAAGACTGACAGACGATAATACGCTAGAAACAAAGAATATTATGTACGGGTTTTTTGCAGATGATAGCCAAGAGCCTTATATCGGACAACCTCTGTTGCATTATGCTTCTTTGCAAAATCCCGCAAGTATAAGTTTTAGAGATACAACGACAACGCATAGCGAAATAACAGTATCAATTTTTATGCCTTCTAACCAAAGAAACTTTCAAACAAACACAGGACAGGAGAGCATAAATTTTTATTCTGAACTAAACGAATGGACAGCTTCAACGAATGACAATAGTTTGTTCCAAGACAGATACAGAAACTATATTCAAGACGTTTTTAATGAAAAGAGAAGAATAACTAAAGTAAAGGCTTTTTTGCCCCTTAAAATAGTGTTAAAACACACCCTAGCAGACGAGTTTATAATCGCAGGACATAGGTATAAGATTAACAGCATCACAACAAACCTACAAACAGGAGAGAGTGATATAGAACTATTAAATGAAGTATGATTTTTAAGTTATTAAACAAATACGACTATTTCAACGAGTGCGAAGAAATAGAAATAGCAAAAGGGAAGAACAGGCTTCCTTTGACTATGCAAGAGGGAATTAAGCAAATGAACCGAAAAAGAAAATACAAGAAATGATAAAAGAAACTATTATAATAGATGCCGAAACAGGCAAGGCAGAGGGCAACGTTGATAAATTAGCGAAAGCTATTGAAAAGCTAACTGATTCAGTTGATGACTTGGGAAAGGAATCGAAGGATAGCATTGATAACATAGAAGAATCTGCCAAGAACACAGAGAAAGGTGTTAAGGGTATCGGTAAGGCTTTTAAAGGACTTGGTATAGCTATAAAAGCTGCAGGTATTGGTATAATCGTTGGGTTGTTAACTACTTTGAAAGAAGTTTTTGAAAGCAATCAGAAAGTGGCTGATTTATTCGCTGTTACTTTTGAAACTATTTCAATAGTATTCAATGACCTTGTTAATAGCACTATTGAAGTTTACGAAGCTATCACAGAGTCGACAGGTAGATTTGAATCTCTAAAAAAAGTTATTAATGGTTTAATTGATATAGCTCTAGCACCACTTAAAGCCACATTTTTCACTATTAAGCTAGCATTGCAAGAAGCTCAACTTGCTTGGGAAAAATCATTTTTTGGCGACAAAGACCCTACTAAAATAAAGGAATTAAATGAATCTATAAAAGAAACAAAAGAAAGTTTATCGGGTGTTAGTACCTCTGTTATTTTAGCAGTTACAGACATAGCAGAGAATGCAGCGAGTGCGGCTAAAGAAATAGGCGGCATAACTTCAGAGGTAATAGAAACGCTTGGTAAAGTTAGCGTATCGGCAGCGATAGAATCAGCAAAGACCAATGTGCAACTTACAAAGTCGTCAGAAAAAGCACAAGCTGAACAAACTAAACTTATTGAAACCTACGACCGACAAGCTGAAAAGCAAAGACAAATCAGAGATAACGACCTTTTAACAATAGACGAACGAGTAAAGGCGAACGAAAAACTTGGCGAGGTTTTAGAGAAGCAAGAAGAAGCTATGATAAAGCAAGCCGATGCTATTCTAGCGGCAGCACAGGCTCAATTTGAAAAGAACGGAAACGATGAGAATCAAATAGCACTAATAGAAGCACAAACTAATAGGCTAGGAGTGTTGGCTCAAATAGAAGGATTTAGAAGTGAGCAGAAATCCAACGAAGTTGCTTTGCAAAAAGAATCTTTGGAATTAACAAATTCACAAATACAAGCAGAAGGAGAAAGAAACGTAACGCAACTTGAAGCGAATGCTGAACTTATAGAAAACGAATACTATAAACTACAAGTATTAAAAGATGTAGCGGAACAAGAAAAACAAATACAAACAGACCTTTTAACCGCAAAGAGAGATTCGTACAAAGAGGGTACACAAGCATTCCAAGATGCCAACAACGAACTCTTGGCTTTTCAAAAAGAAAACAGCGCAAAGCAAAAGCAAATTGATAGAGATTTGGCAGACGCAAAAACTGCTGAAACCTCAAAGGCTTTGGGAACTATTGCTAGCATTGTAGGAGAAAACTCTAAATTCGGTAAGGGGATTGCAGTAGTTCAAGCTATCCAAGACACTTACGCAGGTGCTACAAAGGCATTTGCACAGGGTGGTATTTTTGGATATGTAGGTGCTGCGGGTATTATTGCAAGCGGTTTGGCTAATGTTAAAAAAATAACATCAACAAAAGAACCAAAAGCACCAAGTTTCGCTAAAGGTGGCGGAAGTGCGCCTTCTATTTCTGTGCCTGCGCCAACAGTTCAAGCACCAAGTTTTAATATCGTAGGAAGCAGCGAAACTAACCAACTAGCCGAAGCGATAGGCTCACAATCACAGCAACCTATAAAGGCATTCGTGGTTTCCAACGATGTAACAACTGCACAGAGTTTAGACAGAAACATTGTTGAAGGTGCATCACTATAAACAAAAAGTAGTAAATAACGTTTTAAAATAAAATAAATATGCTTCCATTAGTTGAATTAATCATAGACGAAAACGAATCGACGGACGGAATCAAAGCTATTAGCTTGGTTCATACTCCTGCAATCGAGGAGAACTTCGTAGCATTGTCAAAGCAAAAGGTAGAATTAAAAACTTTAGATGAAGAAAAACGTATCGTTGTTTCTTTGGCTCTTATTCCCGATAAGGAGATTTACAGACGTAACTCTAAAGGCGAAGAATATAATATCGTATTCTCAAAAGAAACGGTAAGAAAAGCGTCTGAATTGTATTTCAAAAATCTAAACAACAACAATGCTACCTTAGAACACGAAGAAAAAACAGACGGGGTTTCTGTGATTGAATCGTGGATAGTTGAAGATGTAGAAAAAGACAAAACAGCTATCTATGGATTGAATGCTGTTCAAGGCTCTTGGGCGGTTGTTATGAAGATAGATAATGACGAGGTTTGGGCAGACATCAAAGAGGGTAAGTATTTAGGTTTATCAATCGAAGGACGTTTTTCTGCAAAGGAGGCAGAACTTTCAGAAGTAGAACAAGAAGAAGAACTATTGAATAAAATAATCGAAATACTTAAAGACTAATGGAGAACTATACAAGTCCTAAAAATTCAAGACGTGGGTGCTTATGCGCTGACGGAAAAAAATACTCAAAAGATTGCTGTAAAGGGAAACTAATCAATCAAGGAATTGGCAACCTTAAAAATCAATCAAGCTACACAGTAACACAAGAGTAAAATCTGAATTTGTAACAAAAGTAATTAATTAATGTTTTAAATAAAATCCACACAAAATGAACAAAATCGACCAAATAAAAGCTTTGCTAGGTATGGAAGTTAAGTTGGCAACAATGAAACTTGTAAACGGTACTGAAATCGAAGCAGAAGCATTTGAAGCAGAAAACGAGGTTTTCATCGTTTCAGAAGAAGAAAAGGTTGCTCTACCTATTGGAGAGTACGAACTTGAAGACGGAAAAGTTCTTGTTGTAGTTGAAGAAGGAATTATTTCTGAAATCAAAGACAAGGAAGAAGAAGAAGAAGAAGTAGAAGAAGCACCTGTTGAGGCAAAAGTTGAAGAACAAGAAATGCAAGCTGAAACTGCAACACCTAAAAAAGTTGTTGAATCTATTTCAAAAGAAATCCACTTCGCTAAAATTGAAGAAATGCAAGAAGAAATTGACGCATTGAAATTGGCACTTGAGTCTAAAGAAGAAGTAAAAGAAGAAGTACAGGAAGAAGTTGAATTGAGTGCTGAAGAAGTTGCACCAATCAAACACAATCCCGAAGCTGACGCATCTAAAAAAGACACTTTCTTGTATTCTCAAAAAGCACCAAAAACAACAAAATCTGTTATATATAACAAACTATTCAAATAATAATTAAACGTTTAAATTTAAAAAAATGGCAACAACAACAAACATTACTACAACTTACGCAGGAGAGAAGGCACAAGGCTATATCGCTGCTGCATTGTTAAGCGGTAACACTATCGAGAATGGTGGTATTACTGTAAAACCAAACGTAAAAAAATCAGAAGTACTTAAGAAAATCGCAACAGGCGACCTTATTGCTGACGGTTCTTGTGACTTTACTGCAACTTCTGATGTTACTTTGACAGAAAGAGTAATCACACCAAAAGAATTTCAAGTAAACCTTGAATTGTGTAAAACTCCTTTCCGTGCGGATTGGGACGCGATCTCAATGGGATATTCTGCTTTCGATTCTTTGCCACCCGATTTCCAATCTTTCTTGGTTGCTCACGTAGCTGAAAAAGTAGCTTCAAAAATGGAATCTAACATTTGGCAAGGTGCTGACGGGGACGAAGGAGAGTTCGATGGACTTGTAACTTTGGCAACTGCTGACGCTGATGTAATCGACGTAGTTGGTACTACTATCAACGCAGGAAACGTAATCGACGAATTAGGAAAAGTAGTTGATGCTATTCCTGCTGCTTTGTATGGTTCTGCTGACTTGAAATTGTACGTTGCACAAAACGTATATCGTGCTTATGTACGTGCTTTAGGTGGTTTTGCTGCTAACGGAGTAGGTGCAAACGGTGTAAACGGACAAGGAACTAATCAAGCAATGGGAGACTTAATGTTTGACGGAGTACCTGTATTCGTAGCAAACGGATTGGCTTCTAACTACATCGTATCTGCTGAATCTACAAACTTATTCTTCGGAACAGGATTGTTGAACGATTCTAATGAGGTTAAAGTTTTGGATATGCAAGATTTAGACGGAAGTCAAAATGTTCGCGTAATTATGAGATTTACTGCTACTGTGCAATATGCATACGGTGCTGAAATCGTACTTTACACACCTGCATAATTAGCAACTAAATAAATTGAAAGAGGGGTAGGTTCTTGCCTATCCCTTTTTTTTATAACTAACTTTTAAAATATAAAAATATGGCTTGTGATATTACAGCAGGAAGAAACGACTCAAACTGCTTGAATAGTCTTGGAGGAATCAAGGCTATTTATGTAGCGAATTACGCCAAAGGAATGTTTGCAGATGCAACATTTACAGGCGAAGAAATTACAGCAATGGGTTCTGCTTATGACGTATTCAAATACGAATTGAGAGGGACGAACGACATTGACGAAGCAAACACTAAAGACATCAATGCAGGGACTTCTATCTTTGAGGGAAGCGGAACTATTACATTGAAGAAGCAAGATGCAACTACACAGGCGCAAATGGTTCTTTTATCTAAAGGTCGCCCTCAAATCATTGCAGAAGGATATGACGGAAGTTTTAGAATCTTCGGAATCAAAAACGGAGTAGATGTAACAGTAAACACTGCAAGCGGTGCAGATATGAATGAATTTAACGGGTACACTTTGACATTGGCTTCTAAAGAGGACAATCTAGCGTATTTCGTGGATTCTTCTATAATCTCTGCGGGTGCAGCAACAGGATTCGACGTTCAAGCGAACTAGGAAGCGTTTTAACGCATTAAAAAGAGAAAGGTATAGGCTTAATTGTTTATACCTTTTTTCTTGTCTTAAAATTAAAGTTTTGAAACAAAAAACAAACACGCACTAATATTGTTTTAAAATAAAAGAAAATGATAATACTAACAACAAGCACGGACGCACAGGAATTGAAATTTATTCCAAGGGATTACGCTGCTGATTCTATTGTATTAACAGACGAACAAGCAAACACTAGCACAACCATATCCGCAACATTTACAAAAGACGGGTATTATTTAAAGGCTGATATTTCTTTTGCTTTGGTACAGGATAGATTTTACACATTCAACGCTTTAAATGGCTCTGAAATAGTTTACAAAGGCAGAATCTTTTGTACTGACCAAGTAGTAAAAGATTACAGCATTAATAACGGCGTTTATACGCAACACGAAAGCACAAACGAATACATAGTTTACAATGAGTAGAAGAAACAACAAATCGCAGATTGAGGTTGTAGCTCTTTCAAAATACACGACCCCAATAGTTGAAGAAGTAAAAAACAAGGATTGGATAATGTACGGAGAAGATAACAATCATTTTCAATGGCTAATCGACAGAAGCACGAAATCAACAACGAACGGGGGTATTATTAGCTCAATGGCTCGAATGATTTACGGAAAGGGTTTAGACGCTACGGATTCAAACAAGAAACCCGAACAATATGCACAAATGAAAACTATCTTTTCAAAAGACTGTTTGCGTGGTGTTATAATGGACAGGAAACTTTTGGGAATGGGTGCTTTTCAAATCAACTACAAAGGTGGGCAAGTCAATAAGGCTCTACATTTTCCTATGAATACTTTGCGGGCAGAAAGATGCAATGATGACGGAGAGATTGAAGCGTGGTACTATCACCCGAATTGGGTTGATGCGAAGCCTTCTGATGAGCCTTTACGTATTCCTGCTTTTGGTTTTGGAAACGGAAAAGAAAACGAAATCTATGTAGTAAAACCATACGTTGCAGGATATTCTTATTATCCACCTGTTGATTATCAGGGTGCTTTACCTTACGCTGTACTAGAAGAAGAAATTGCTGACTACTTAATTAACGACACTTTAAACGGGTTTAGTGGTACTAAAGTAATCAACTTTAACAACGGAGTTCCCGACGAAGAACAACGCAGAGAGATTAAGCGTGATGTAATGAATAAATTGACAGGCGCAAGAGGAGAAAAAGTTATCGTTGCATTTAACAACAACAAAGAAGGTGCTACAACAGTCGAAGATTTACCTTTAAACGATGCACCTCAACACTACGAATACCTTTCAAAAGAATGCCAAGAAAAATTAATCGTAGGGCATAAAGTTACTTCTCCGATGTTGTTGGGAATAAGAACAGGAGGGAACGGACTAGGAAACAACGCTGACGAAATCAAAACAGCTTCTTTGTTATATGACAATTTAGTGATTAGAACATTTCAAGATGAATTACTTGATGTTATTGATGAGATTCTAGCAGTAAACGGAATATCTTTAAATACTTATTTTAAGACTATTCAGCCGCTTGAATTTACAGACTTGGACAATGTAGTCGATGAAGAAACAAAAGAGGAAGAAACAGGCGTTAAAATGTGTTCTCACGACGACATACAACTGAAAGACGATGCTCTTGACGATTTAGGAGAAAAAGAGAATTTAGACGAGTGGGAATTGATTGACGAAATGGAGGTTGATTACGAAATAGAAGAACAACTAGATGCAGAAATAAACGCATTAAACAATCCTAAAAAATCGTTGCTTTCTAAAATATATAACTTTGTAAGCACAGGAACAGCTAGACCAAACGCAAAGAGTAGCCAAGATAAAAAGATTGACGACGTACAATACAAAGTTCGTTATTCTTACACACCAAATAGAGTAAGCGAAAACAGTAGGGATTTTTGCAAGAAAATGGTAGCTGCTGATAAGATTTATAGAAAAGAGGATATTGTACAAATGAGCCAAAGAGTTGTAAATGCAGGGTGGGGGGCAAAGGGTGCGAACACTTACGACATTTTTAAGTACAAAGGCGGAGGAGATTGTCATCACAAATGGCTACGCAAGACTTACAGAAGCAAACAAAGCATTGACGTAAAGAATCCAAACGCGCCAACTGTATCAACGAACAAGGCAGAGAAAGAAGGTTACAGAGTTAGAAACCCGAAAGAGGTTGCAATGAAGCCGAAAGATATGCCTTACAATGGTTTTTTACCAACTAATAAAAGATTCAAATAATGGCTGAAGTATTACTAATTACCACAACAGACATAAAAAGGAACAGCACTATCGACGGGAATGTGGACGTTGATAAGTTTATTCAATATTTAAGAATTGCGCAGGACATACACATTCAGCAATATCTAGGTACTGACTTACTTGTTGCTATTCAAACAAAGATTTCGGGCGGCACTATTGATGACCCTGCAAACGCTAACTATAAAAATCTATTGATTAAGTACGTTAAGCCTATGCTTATCCATTGGGGACTTGTTGAATACTATCCTTTCGCAGCTTACACGATAGCAAACGGAGGGGTTTACAAACATACTTCTGAAACAAGCGAAACAGTAGTAAAAGATGAAGTTGATTTCTTAATCGAAAAAGCAAGAACAACAGCACAGAATTATACACGTAGATTCATTGATTACGTTTGTAATAATACAACTTTGTTTCCCGAATATTTAAGCAATTCAGACGAAGATGTTTCTCCTAGTGGCGACGGTAATTTTGGAGGTTGGGTTTTATGAGTAAAAAAAGAGGAAAATACAAACAAAAACAAAAAAACGTTGAGCGTCTAAAATTGTTTTTAAAAAAAGTAGAAAATGGCAAATTCAATAGATTGGGGAATAATAAACTTTAGTTCTTGGTGGGGTCAAGGTGCAACACTAACAGGGTGGGGTAATAAATACGCTGACAAGATAATTGTAAAAAACTTTAAAGAAAGAGTTGAAGCTGACGGTGGTACTACTGAATCTTTGACTTGTATCGAAATATAAAAAATAAAACTATGGGATTAAAATATTTATACGCACCAAGTGGAGTACAAGCAGGAAAAGCATACGGGGTTATTCCTAATTCAGCAGATGCTGACTTTTCTTCTTTCGCAAGGAGTTCAGCAGGTTCAAGAGTAGATGAAAACGGATTTATCAATACAGGTCTTGGTTTAGGCAGTGAGGAAGTTACTAATGGGGATTTTGATACTGATAGTGATTGGACTAAAATAGATGGGGCAACAATTAGTGGTGGGGAAGCTCACATAGTCGGAGACGGTTCTGTTTTTACGAATATTAGACAAAATAATGTTTTCACAGTTGGCAAGGCTTACGAAATAACGATAGATGTTACAATAAGCAGTGGATTGGGATTGAAGTTTCAAGACGGGGCAAGTAATGAAAATTTTGGATTCGCAACAATAAGTGGTTCTTATACTTTTGTAAGTGTAGCAAATGATTCTACTCTTGTTATAGGTAGAAAAACAGGTGGGACTGCTTATGATAGTTCTGTGGATAACGTATCGGTAAGAGAAATAACAGACGTAAACACAAACGTTCCAAGATTAGACTACACAGGTGGAGGTTGTCCGAGTTTATTGTTAGAGCCTTCATCTACTAATTTGATAGGGTATAGTGAAGATTTTACACAATCGTCTTGGACAAAGGAAAACAATCCTACTATTGAATCAAATGTTGAAATTTCTCCAACAGGGAGTTTAAATGGCTCGTACTTAAAAGCACCTTTTTCTGCTACAAGCACTTCTCCAAGAATCGCGTATTTTTTTGCTGCTACATCGGGTCAGACTTATACAGGTTCTGTATTTGTGAAGAAAGATAATATTGATTATATTAGACTACTTTCAACAGGTGCTACTGCTTCGACCTTACAAGCCTACTACAATGTTTCTAATGGAACTTTAGGTAGTGCAGGTAGTCCTGACAAGGCTAAAATAGAGGACTATGGAAATGGTTGGTATAGACTGTCTTTGATTATAGACTCTGTCAATTCAACAAGTAGCGCTACATTTAGAGTCCAATTAGCAAAAGGAGACAACAATCCTGCCTCTACTTTTGACGGAACAGAAAAAAATATAATATTTGGCGGACAATTAGAACAACAAGCCTACGCAACTTCATACATACCTACATACGGAGCAGCTTCAACACGTTCACAAGATGTCGGAGGAAGTACAGGGGATTTATCAAATGTAGTAAATTCACAAGAAGGTACTTTTATGTTTGAAGGTAGTTTTTCTGAACAAAATTTAAAAGTAAGTTTAAACAGTTCTACAACTACATTCAGTAATAGAATGTCAATTAGGACAATGTCAGACACTCAATTTAGAATTGATTATTTTGCAGGAGGAGTAGGTAACCAAGCATTTTTCAATGTATCAAGCACAAAAGATAATGCTAAAATTGCTATAAAATGGATTAGTGGAAGTCTTGTTGTTTATCACAATGGTACAGAAGTGGTAGATGTAACAAATATAGGGGATTTTTCACCGAATATATTAAATAGAATTTCCCTTTCGGCTGCCGACAACACTTCTAATAAATTTAAAGGAAGGACTAAACAATTTAGGGTTTACGATGAATATTTGAGCGATGCAGAAATGGTAAAATTAACAACATTATAAGATATGAAAATAGGTAAATACGCATTCAATAGCAAAGAACAAGCACTCGATAAAATCGAAGGTTTAGGAGTAGCACAAGACGAAGAAGGAAACAACTATCCAACACACTCCCATACAATTGTGGAGTTAGGTTTAGAAGTTATTTCAGAAGCTATAATCAACGAAGAAGGAGAAGTAGTAACAGAAGCAGTATATGGTACTGATTACCTTGTAGATGTTCTGTGGAAGGATTTAGAAGTTGATGAAGACGGAAACTATTCCCACCCTTATGGTTGGGCAACTTATTCTGTTGATATAGATAGCGAAGGAATCCACGCTTTTATGGGGTTAAATTATCAAGCATTAAAGATTTCATAAAATGACACAAGATTTGAAAGTGTACGCATTGAGTATTGGCACATTTGGAATATCGTTAAGTAATTTAGACGTAGTTCTAAAGATTACATTGATGCTTGTCACTATTGGGTACACTATTCAAAAGTGGTACATAATGAATAAAAAAAATAAATGAGAATAACAGAGAACTTTAGTTTATCAGAGTTTGATTGCAAAGACGGAAGCGAATTGCCTACTGCATTATTGCCTAACGTTCTTGACTTGGCAGACAATTTACAAGTCTTGAGAGACTATTTAGGAGTGCCTATTTCAATAAATTCGGCATACAGAAGCCTAGAGCATAATCGTAATATCAAAGGTTCTAAAAATAGCCAACACTTACTTGCTAAAGCAGCAGACATCGTTGTTGAATCTAAAACGCCTGAACAAGTTGCTAATATAATTAAGTACCTTATTTCAGAGGGCAAGATGACACAAGGAGGATTAAAAGCATACAATACATTCACACACTACGATATTAGAGGGCATAAAGCACGATGGTAAATAAATTCAAAAGTACAATATTAAGGAGTTTAGTCAAGGAAAGACGTTTAACGCCTTTAGAAAGAATTGCCAATAGATTAGGATATATGGGGACAGGTTTCTTTATTACTGCTCCTCATTTGCTTCCACAAACACAAGGTGTGGTGTTTTATATATTTGCAGGTTTATTATCATTGCCTCAAGTATTCGTAGCGAAACAATGGAATTTAGTTCTTGTGAATTTAAACGTAATGATTGCATATTTTATACTATTATTAAGATGAGTTGGATTAGTAAACTTTTAGGAACAGGCACAAAAGGAATTGGAGATTTAGCGAAAGACATTCGTGAAGCTATCAAAGGGAAAGAACTTGACCCTAACAAGCAACTCGAAACTGCTGAAAGGTTGGTTGCATTACAGACAAAGATAAACGAGGTTGAGGCAGGTCATAGAACGGTATTTGTGGCAGGTTGGAGACCTTTTATAGGTTGGGTTATAGGTATTGCCTTACTATATAATTTCATACTACGAGACCTTATTATCTTCGCACACCCTGAATGGAGTGATTTGCCTGCATTACAGATGGATGAGTTATACACAATGCTATTTGGTATGTTGGGGTTAGGTGGAATGCGTACTTGGGAGAAGAAACAAGGAGTTACAAAGTAACAATTGTTAAAAACTATATTGTTAAAGAAGAAACATTCTGTTTATATTTGTAATACAATGGCAAAGAAAAAAACACGTTCGCAAGTTGTCAAGAAACTTGATGCTGCTTTTTCAGAATACATAAGAAGAAGATACGCAAAGAATGAAATTGCTGAATGTGTTACTTGTGGAAAGCAAGACCATTGGAAAAGATTACAGGCGGGACACTTTCAAAGTCGTAAACATTATTCGACAAGGTGGGACGAAACAAATGTACAAGTTCAATGCTCGTGTTGTAACGTGTTTAGGTGGGGCGAACAATACAAGTTTAGCAAATGGCTAGACAGTAACAAAGGAGAGGGAACTTCTGAAATGCTTGCTGAAAAAGCGAGAAAGATTGTAAAGTTTACAACTAAAGATTTAGAAGAAATGACACAAAAGTACAAAGATTTATCAAAAGAGTTTTAGTTTTAGTTTTTCATAATTGTTTTAGTTTAAGGAGGTTGCAGAAATGTAACCTCTTTTTTTGTGCTTTTTTAAAAAAAAGTTTTTCGGTATCATTTTTTTGTTATAGATTTGTATCATAATCAAAAACAAATATTATGTCAAACATCACACTAACATCAGAAGAATACGCTAAACTGTACACGGTTTACGTATGCGCTACCAACTTGGTAGAACACAAACAGGAATTTGATTCAGAAGAACTAAACCAATGGCAAGTTGAAGCCAAGAATCAGTATTTAAAAGAAGCAGTTGAAGAATTTAAAAAATCAATATTATGAAAAACGCAATAGCTGAACTAGGGTATTATATTGATAAGATACCTCAAGAAACGTACAACGAAGAAGGTTTAATGTTGTTGATTTCAGAACAATTTTATAATAGTATAGTGGAGGAAGTAAAAGATTATAAAACTTCAATACACGATATTTTTGATAATTCAGTAAATTCTTTTACATTTGAGGGAATAAAGGTGCAACCATTTTCTTTGGTCAATGGAAGTGATGTATATTTATCACACGGAAAGTCTTTAGGGGATTTTATAATAAATACAACAAAACTAAATTAAATATGAATATAGACGACATCAGAATACAGCGATTGCACGAAGAACGAGGCTACGACCTTAAAGAATTAGATAACGAAATATACTGCGCCATCACAGGAGAGATTGTAAATAATGAATACATAGTATTTCAAGAAGAAAAGGTAATTAAGTACGAGAGCGACCTTTTAGAATTATTAAAAGCAATACCACCGTTTGATTCTATGAAGAACGACGAAAGTATTTTGTACGAATCTTGGGAATTAGAATATTGGTATTACGAAGAAAAATAAAAAACATAGATATGAAGATAGAATTAAAAAAATTAAGAGTAGGCAAAAAGTTGCCAAAGGACTTTTGGAATTACAAAGTTAATCCTATTGTTGGATATGATGAAAGAGACGAAAAAAATCACAGGTTTAGAGTTCTTGAAGATGAAAAAAAGTATGAATTAAGAGTTCAAACTTTAGGTATTTAATAAAAATTTGACTTTATCGATATAATTACATATATTTGCAAAGTATAACTTAAAAATTAAAACAATGATTGAAAAATTAGTAAAAGTTCAAAGCGAACTAAAAGCACCAAAGAACCAAAGAAACAACTTTGGAAAGTACAATTACAGAAGTTGCGAGGACATTCTCGAAGCGGTTAAGCCACTACTCTACAAACAAGGTCTTTGTTTGACTGTATCAGATGAGATAAAAGAAAACCCTTTAGGAATTTATGTAGAAGCAACTGCAACAGTAACAGACGGAGAGAAATCTTACAAAGTTACTGCACAAGCGGGAATTGATGTGAACAGGAAAGGAATGGACGTATCTCAAAGTTACGGAAGTTCTTCTTCTTACGCACGTAAATACGCTCTAAACGGTTTGTTTTTGATAGACGACACCAAAGACGCAGACGCAACCAATAATCACGGTAAAACGTCTAAAACAAGCCTACACGCAGGAACGCCTGCATTTAACAAAGTTAAAGCTGCACTCGATTCGGGCAACTTTACAATCCAACAAGTAGAATCAAAATATAAATTAACACAAGAAGTAAAATCATTATTAACATTAAAAAAGTAAAATTATGTCATTAGAATTAAGCGGAACAATCAAAAGCATTTCGGAAGTAGAACAAGGAACTTCCAAAGCAGGAAAGGATTGGAAGAAACAAACCTTTGTAATTGCCAATAACGGAGGTTACAACGATGCAGAACAAATCTTTGCATTTGAAGTATTAGGAGAAGAAGCAGTTGCCAACTTGACAAAATACAACAAAGTTGGGGATATTGTAAAAGTAAATTTCAACATTCGCACAAACGAGTGGAAAGGAAAGTATTTCACAAGTCTAAACTCTTGGAGAATTGAAAAAGCAGATAACACCCAAACAGTAGAATTTGAAGGAGCTGTTCAAGATTTGCCTTTCTAAAAACAATTAATCACACCCTCCTATTCATTTAGGGGGGTTTTAAAACTAAAATATGAAGGAAACAAAGAGAAAGGGTTTTAATTTTTTCAGAAGCTATTACGATGTCTATAATGAACTAAACGACAAAGATAAAGTTGCTTTTATGAATGCTTTACTAGACAGGCAATTTTTAGGTATTAAACCGACTAATTTGGAGGGTATGGCTAAATTTGCATACATAAGTCAGACCAACAGCATTGACTCACAGGTAAAAGGCTACGAACACAAGACAAACACTAAGCTTAACGAAGAATTAAACACCCCTACCGTAGGGGGTAGGCAAGGGGGTAACGATACCCCTACCGTACAAGTAGAAGATAAAGAGAAAGAGAAAGAAGAAGTACAATACGTAGTTTCTTCGCCAAAGGCAAAGATTGATTTTGATAGTTTGTTGAAGTACATAAATTCAAAAACAGGAAGATGTTTTAAAGTGATTAACAACAAAGTAAAATCAAAATACAAAGCAAGGCTAAAAGACGGGTACGACAAGAAAGATATTATTTCAGCGATTAATAATTCAGTAGAGACTAAATTTCACAAAGACAACGGTTTTAATTTCTTGACACCCGAATTTTTTTCAAGAGCAGAAACAATCGACAAGTACGCAACTAAAACAAAAACAAAAAGCGTTTCAGTTACCAAAGAAATAAAATATCAAGAGAATCCTTACAAGAATCAGTTATAAACTAAAACACTAAAAAAATGACATTAGAAGAATCAGTTGAAAGATTACAATGGAGGTTTAGCACAAACAAGTCATTTAAGCCTAATCAGAACGATGCTAATGCACTCAATTTCATTTTTGATTGGATTACTCGTCAGAAAGATATAAACGCCTTAAATAGCGATTTATTTGCTAAATTGTATATTTTGCAACTAAACAAGACAATTAGGGATTTTGACTCGACGGTGTTCGATGAGATTATGCAAAAGGAAGTCAGTAGAGTTTTATCTATTCCTTTGGACAGGTTCTACGAAAGTTTTCACAATGATTTGCATCATAATCAAATAAAAAAAGTATCTTTGCAAAAAGATTTTACTTTGGAGGACGTAAAAGAACGATTCACAATCGAAGTTGTAAAAGACAAATTGCAGAATATGATTACCGAAGCGATAAACAGATTTAGCTAAAACAGAATATTATGAAAATTAAACCAATAATTTTAAAAGATGCAGAAGAAGATGTACAAGATTACTCAAAATTTCTTGTAGACAACAAAGATGTAAACAATGATTTAAACGACTTTGTGGACGGTAGAATCGAACACGGTTATACTTTGGGAATTAGTTGCTTTGACGAGTACTACGTAGCTAAAAAATTCGAGTTCTACGGTATTGTAGGAAAGAAAGGTAGAGGTAAAACAACAATAAACCAAGCTATTCAAGTAGCTCATAGTGTTGCTAATGGTTTGATTTGGGTTGTAGCATTTCAAGAAAACTCCGCTTGGTCTATGAAGTTAAATTATTTAAACTATTTACTTTGTGATTTTGCGAAAGATGTAAAAAAGAATAACTATCCGCTATACAAAAAGGCTTTGAAATGGGTAGAAGAACATTTTATTTTCTTGAAAGTAGAAACGATAAAAGAAGCGTTGGAAACTACGCAGTATTTAATAGAGGAAAAAGATATAGATGTTCACGCTGTTTTTTTAGACCCTATAAATTCATTTGATAGTGGCTATTATAATTCGGGCAACTCTTATCAAGATATGGTAGACACGTCTAAAAAGATTTTAAGGCACTCGAAAGACGTTTGTTCTGTTCACGTATCACAACACCCAACGATGTCGGGACAAAGGCAAGAGGAGGACGTAAATTCGTTTCAAGCCGAAGGTGGTGCAATTTTAAATAAAGCATCTTTTACCTACGCAATAAACCGAGATAGCGGAAGTTCAAATAATCGTATCAGCGTGGACAACGTAAGAAACAGACACACGGGAGGGAATGAAACATCTGCGGACAATCCTGTGATTTTGAATTGGTCGCCTACAAAAATAGGTTTAGGTAATTTAGTGGAAGGAGTAAAAGAGGAAAATATAATTGACAAACTAAAAAGAATATATAATCCTTTGAACGAGGATTTTGGAGAAAAAGAACCCGAAACATTGCCAACTATTGACGTGCAGGAAGCGTTTGGCAACGTGGAAGATTTACCATTTTAAAAACTAAAACAAAAACAAAAATGGTATACGGTTTATTTATAAAAGAATAATTTGTTTTTAATAACATTTTTTTGTATTTTAGGCGTATGACAAAATACAACAACCTTTGGCTTAATGAAATAGCCAAAAAACACAATCAATGGCTGAACACGGTCAAAGGGATTGGTGGCGATATGTATGCAGAAGATATCGTTCAAGAGATGTACATAAAACTGCACAAGCTAGTTCAAAAGAGAGGAAATCATTTTTTTCTGTTTGACAACGGAAAAGTACAAAGTGGATATATATTTTTTACGCTGCGTAGTATCTTGTATTCTTATCTAGGACAAAAGAACAAACACAGAAAAAGTCCTATTGAGTGGCTTATTAAAAACCTAGACAAGGACAAACAAAACAATCCTGTAACGTTTGGAGATTTAGCAGACGAAAGTTACATCTATGACGAACAAGGTTCTTCTGACAGACTAGAAGCAGAAGAAAGGTTTTTAGAAAAGATAGATTTGGAGTCTTTAAATTGGCAACAATATGATAGGGATATTTTTAAAATATATAAAGACACAGGAATGAGTTTCCGAACAATGTCAAAGTACACAGATATAAGCCACACAAACATATATCACACCGTGAAGCGCTGCAAAGAGAGTTTAAAAGACGCTTTACAAGAAGATTGGGAAGATTTAAATAACGAAGATTACGAACTTTTATGAAAGCAAAAAAGAAAACAGTACAGGAAAGATTGAAAAGTATTGAAGCGGTAGTATTTCAGCTTTACACTACTAATCAGATGATGCAAAAAGAAATCAAGATTTTGCAAGACAAATTAAACGAAGACAAAACAGAAGATTTAAACTATCTATAACAATGGAGATAAAAAACAAAAAAGGAGAAGTTATTTTAAAAGCCAAAGGAAAGGGTTTAACAGGCGCTTATTTAAGAGGGTCTGATTTAGAAGGTGCTGATTTAAGATATGCTATTTTAAGAGATGCTGATTTAACAGATGATATTTTAAGAAGTGCTGATTTAAGAAGTGCTGATTTAAGACGTGCTGATTTAAGATGTGCTGATTTAGAATATGCTAATTTAGAGGGTGTTAATTTAGAAGGTACTAATTTAGAAGGTGCTGATTTAGAATATACTAAAAATTATTATTCATTCACAGCATACGACACTTCTAAAAGAATTGTTCACTGTGTAAAACACGACAATCAATGGATGGTAAAGGCAGGTTGTTTTTGGGGAACTCTTAAAGAATTAGAAGAAAAAGTAAAGGAAAGTCATAATAGTCCTGTTTATTTAGCTAATATAGAAATACTGAAAAATTTATAATATGGAAGAACCAAAAGACAAACGCACCAAAGCCTACAAAGATTGGAAAGCAAACCAAGAAAAAGAATCCAAAGGGTTAGGCGACACGATTGCAAAAATAACCAAAGCCACGGGGATAGATAAAGCTGTTAAATTCATAGCAGGAGAAGATTGCGGTTGCGATAAGCGCAAAGACGTTTTGAATAAGTTATTCCCTTACAGACGACCTAACTGCTTGACAGAAACAGAACACACAACGTTGACAGAGTTCTTCAAAAGAAATCCAACACAGGTTTCAAAGTCTGACCAACTTACTCTTTTGAAAATAAGCAATAGAATATTCAACGAAAGGAAACAACCTTCAAGCTGTGGCTCTTGTGTTCGTGGAATGGTTCAGAGATTGAAAAAATTATTCAATGAGTATTAATACAGAAAAAGAACTTTTTGATTGGCTTAAATTAAAAATTTCAGACCTGCAACAATCAGATGATAAATTCAGTTTTTGGGATTGTTATAGCGAAAAACTAAAATGCAGGATAGAATTGAAATGTAGAAGAAAGCACTATAATACTTTACTCATAGAAAAAAAGAAGTACGATGCTATGATTAATAAGTGCAAGAAAGGAGAAACACCTGTTTACATAAACTCTACACCTAAAGGGATTTATGGTTGGAATTTAAATAATTTAAATATTGATTGGCAAATAAACGAATTGAATCCCGCAACAACAGATTTTGACAGAAACGAAAAAGTAAAAAAAGAAGTAGGATATTTAAACATAAAACAAGCAAAACAGTATGAAAGATTTTAGACCAAGATTAAGAGGAAACAAACTCAAAGCATTTGAGAACCTTACAAAGAAAGAAACAAGAGTTTTAGTGATAGGTGATTTGCACGAACCATTTTCTTTAGACGAATACCTTAACCACTGCGCAGAGGTGTATGCAAAGTATAACTGTAATAGAGTTGTATTTATTGGTGATGTGATTGATTCGCATTATTCAAGTTACCACGAAAGCGACCCCGACGGTATGGGTGCAGGAGAAGAATTAGAGTTTGCTATCGAACGTTTGAGTCGTTGGTACAAGATGTTCCCTAATGCTGATGTACTTATCGGAAACCACGATAGAATCATCTCAAGGAAAGCGTTTAGTGCAGGAGTTCCGAAGGCTTGGATAAAGTCATTTAGCGAGGTATTAGAAGTGCCTAATTGGAATTTCGTAGATAGGTTGGTAATTGATAATGTTCAATACATTCACGGAGAAGGTGGTACTGCCCATACGAAATGTAGAGCAGATATGATGAACACAGTTCAAGGGCATCTCCATACTCAATGTTACACTCAATGGTTTGTTGGTGCTAACTTTAAAGTATTCGGAACACAGGTAGGTTGTGGTATCGACTTTGACAAATACGCTTTTGCTTATGCAAAACGAGGCAAGAAACCTGCTATTGGATGTGCAGTAGTGATGGGTGGGAAAACTGTTGTGAATGAATTAATGGAATTATAAGATATGAAAATAGGTAAAGATTTTAAAGTAAAGATTTTGTTGATATTGTTATTTGCTTGCCTAATTGAATGTATTGCTTTAATCCATTTAGAAGCTGCTCTTGCGTTTCTTGGTATTTGTTTTTTTAGTACCATAACAGTTTGGTGCATATATGTGCTGATGGGCGATTTCTGAAACAATAAAAAAGTAATACGTAATATTAACAAATAAATTTATAAAATTGGAGGGGATTGTAAAAAATTCCCTTTTTATTTTTTTTATTCAACAATAGTTTATATATTTGTTACATAATTAATCACTAAAACTATATATTATGACAACTTACAACAATTTATTAGAGCAATTACAAGACGAAAATGAATTATCTTTTTTTGAAAATCAATGTGAATTAATTTATACTTCATTGTATTCTTATCAAAATGTAACTCTTGCGCAAGGGAAAGCGATTAGAAGTGTTATATCTTCTTCTGATATGGCTTACGAATGGTGGAAAGAAAGCAATGTAGACTTTTGTGAAAACGGAAAGTATTTGGGTATTAGCGTAAATGACGTAAAATATTACATCAAAAAATCCACATTAAAATATGTAGATAGCTTAAATGATTGCAAGCATCAAATAAACACATTAAGAAAAGGCTTTAGAACGGCTAAATAAATAAAACCAACGGGGGAGAAATCCCCCAATAAAACTAAAAACTATGACTATACTATTTGATGCTGATAGCTTGCTTTGGAGTAGTTGCTACAAAGAAAAAGAAAATCCCGATGACTCTCCTTTTAATGATAATCTTGAAGAAGTTGTTTTTAAGTTTGACGAGGTTTTTATGTCTATTGTAAACAAGCTAGAAGAAACATACGAGATTGACAAGGTTGTAACATTCTGCGGTTCTAAAGGTAATTTTAGAAAGATGCTGACACCAACGTACAAAGCCAATAGAAAGAAGGCAAATATACCACCTCTATTGAACGAACTTACAAAATACGTGCAAGAGTCTTACGATGCTATTTACAAGGCAGGATATGAAACCGATGACCTTGTAGCGTCTATGTGGGCAAAGAACAAAGAAGAAAGCATAATTGTATCTATAGACAAAGACTATTTGCAATTCCCTGCGACCATTTACAACTATCACTATAACCACCAAAGCATAAGAGTACAAACAGAACAGGAAGCTTTGTATTTCTTTTATGAGCAAATGATTGTAGGAGATACTGCTGACAATGTAAACTTTTGTAAAGGGTACGGAAAAGCATATTGCAAGAAAGCGTTTAAAGAATGCACAACAGCATACCAATTCAGAAGAAAGGTATTTGAACTATTCAAAAAGATATACAAGAGCAAGGCACGAGAGAAATACATACTTTGCTATAATTTGCTAAAATTAAGAACCAACGCACTATGACCGAAGAAGAAAAAAGAGAGTACATTTGGTACGCTTACAGAGATACTCACGAATTACACAAGGAAGGAATGGAAATAGAACAATTAGAAGAAATCCTTTTGCTATATGAAGAAAAGGAATTATATTTGCATTGTGCAGGAATCAAAGAAGCAATAGACGACATAAAACAATCACAAATAAAACAATAACAATTAAAACTAAAACAATGGAAGCACTACAATCAAAAATCACACTACAATCAATAAAAGAAGAAATAGAAAACTTTTTTGATGTAGAACTAGATTCAAACGTAAGAAGCAGAAAGCTAACTTATCCTAGAAGTATTTATTATTCAATCTGCAGAAAGCACACACCACATTCTTTGCATCAAATAGGCGAATCAGTAGGAAAGAACCACGCAACTGTGATAAACGCATTAAATAGCACTATAAACGAACTGACGTATGAGCCTTATTATAATCTATTTTACAAAGATTTAGACAGAAAACTTTGCGGACTTGAAACAGTAGAACAAGAAAACAAAAGGCTAGTAGAAGAAAACGAATCTTTGAAACTAAAGGTTGCAGGACTAAAAGAGATAATAATGAAAGACTTAAGAAATGGAGCATTTAGATGAGATACTAGAAAGATTGCAAGAGATAAGAAAAGAACTAGATTTAATAAACGAAAAGAAAAAACAACTAAACAAACAAGATGATGAAAACAATTAAAATACTCAATTTGTACGCCTGTCTTGGTGGAAACAGATACAAATGGGACGAAGTTGCAGATATAGAAGTTACTGCAGTAGAGTTAGATAAAGAAGCTGCAAGGTTATACCAAGAGAGGTTTCCAAATGACAAAGTAATAGTAGCAGATGCACACCAGTATTTGTTAGACCATTATAAAGAATTTGATTTTATTTGGAGTTCACCACCTTGTCCAACTCATAGCAAGGTTAGAATAACACAAAAAAACACAACTAATTTTAAAGCGGTTTATCCAGATATGAAATTATATTCTGAGATTATATTTTTAGATACTTTTTTTAATGGAAAATACGTAGTTGAAAATGTTGTACCATATTACGAGCCATTAATATCTGCAAAAAAAAGAGGCAGACATCTATATTGGACTAATTTTAATTTACCAAACAATTTAAACGAAAGAGAATTAGGCAAGGGAAAGATGTGCGGACAAGTAAATGAAGAGCGTATTTTTTTAGAAAAATTTCACAAAATAGATTTAAGCACTTATAGAGGACAGCAAGACAAAAGAAAAATAGCAAGAAACCTTGTAGATTACGAAGCAGGAAAAACAATACTTGAAACAGTAGTAGGGATAAGAAGAAAACAAGACATTAAACAAACAGAATTATTTTAAGATGAGCAACATAGACAAAATAGAAGCAAGAGTACAGGAAGTGATAGAAAACAACATTTCAAGCAACAAAGAAAGAATTGATTTACTCCTAGAGATAGATGCAGACAACGTGGCTGAACTAGGAAAGAACTCAACAAGCGAAGAAAGAAAGAAAGTCAAAAGAAATAGCTTAAACATTTACAGAGCGATAAAAAAGATTGACAAGGTAGAGGGCGAACTATTATTAAAATGTGTAGACAAGTAAGATATGGAAGACAAAATAGTAAACAAAGTGTTAGAAGCATATAAGAAGCGTTCTAACGAAGGAATAGAAAAATATGGCACAACACTAGAAAGAAACGATTTAAACGTATTAGATTGGCTACAACACTTACAAGAGGAACTAATGGACGCAACGCTTTACATAGAAGCATTAAAAGGTCAGAAGGTAGGAATAGACGCTCAAGAGTTGAAAATAGAAGATATCCTTCGGACGTATGTCGAAGATATTGAATCTCTTTCGGAGACACCTGAGGAAATACTGTCATATGCAAAACCAAAATTTTGTTTGATTACAGGAGTTCAATTGAAAGATGAAGATACGTATAATATAAATACAGGTTGTCCGTATTCTAACTTTGCAGAGAAGTTTAGGTCAAGGCATCAGATACCTGTAAGAGATTTAAGAAAATTTGTTGAGGAATTAAAAAACAAACTATGAATAATAATAAATACAAATGTAAAATGTGCATCTCTAAAATAAACAGAGGTGTAATTTGTAAAACGTGTTATACTGAACTTGATTCGTTGAGGAAAAATGAAAACAGAAAGTTTATGATACGCCAAAGAAAATTAAGAGGTTTGCCTTCAGATAAATTAACCGAAGAACAAAAGGAAATGATTTATAATATGGATAATATCTCCATAGAAATAAAGAAAGGCAAGGATATGATAATACACGTATTTAACGATGAGCATAAATTTTCAATGGCTTCAGACGATAATATTGAAGAAATAAAGGATTTAGTGTATAAGCAAATATTAAACAGAATTAAAAGTAAACTATGAAAGTAAAACAAATTATTGAGAAACTTTGCAACCACGAAATAAGTAAAACGGATGCAATAGAACAGATTAAGATAATAACTGACGGACTCCGGAAAAACGAATCGCTTGAATTTGTGGTTGAGAAATCTGGATTTACCTCTGAAAACAATCACGGATGTTTAAAACTAAAATTACCTTACCAATATAGTAAGATGGAGAACAAAGTTTCTAAAGGTGATAAGGTTGATGTAACATTCTTGCCATAGCTATGTGGCTAACTTGAAAGTGTATGATTAGTAGCGTTGAATAACAACTAAAATTAGCAAAAATGGAACTACAAAAAATAATAAATATATTTGAAGAACACGGATTTAATGAGAATAACTGCTCTTTTTTTAAACAAGAAGACATAACTGACATTGCAAAAGATGTATTAAAAGCTATTAATTATACACATTGTTGTACGGAGTTGCCGATGATTGAAGAACTTATTATTTCTGAAATAAGACGTAAACATCAAAAACAAGTAGATGATGAAGTAGAACGTCTTTTAAATGGCAATGGAACTGATTGCAGATTACGAGGTTTTTTTAATGAAACAGACCTTAACGAATAAAGGCAATTACTTACAAACGTGCTTGTGTGTAGTGCGATTATTAACAATAAAAACTTGATTGAAATGAGAATAGAAATAACTAAAGAAGTAAACAAGCATTTAAGACAGACTTGGCAGTTTAATATGTTTGATTTGAACGTGGTATTTGTTGGATATGTAGTAGAGGAAAAACCGCTAAGGAAAAGAAAATGGAGAATTACTGAAAAATGGGATAAGTACGGAAGAAGGTACGAAAACACCATTAAAGAAGAACCAAACCTTGAAGAACATATTAAACGGGATGCACTTGAAAAAGCTCAAAGTATGATTAAGGTAATGACTTGGGATGAGTGGAAAAGGTAGCATTACACACAACGTATTTGAATATGGTGCGTGGCGACCTAAACAGTAACAAAAGTAAAACGAACTAATTATGAAGAAAGAACAATTTGAAATACTAATGTATGCACTTTATGGAAATAACCAACTGTTTATACCACAAGGTCAGACCATACAAGAATGGATAGATAACGCTTTTGACAACGCACTAAAGCAAGGGCAATATTTTCCTGAAACAACGGATAAGCACGAACCTTTAATAATTGAAATGTATAAAGAGCATTTGGTTGAATTATATGACTTTGCTTATGAACAAGCACTAAAGACGGGAAAAGTAGATGAACTGAAAGAAATTGACCATAAAATAAATGGTTGCTAACGGTTAGGCACAGTACGGATTATGAAATACAAAACATTAAGTTACTCTATTTTTTCTGAAAGTGGGGATAAGAGTGAAGGTGAAAATACAGGTAGAATATTTGGTAAATGGAAACTAATATGGTTTTTAGTTAGAAACGATTTTAATAAAGGCATATATTCAAGGCGTGAAAAGTTAGAAATTACTCTTGAAAAACTATAAAATTAGTATTGGTGCTAACGCTAAATGTAAACACAGAAATTTTAACGATTTAAAAACGAAAACAATGGAAGAAAAAGAAATGATACAAATAGCAAAAACTGCTATAGACAAAAGAATGGATTACGAAACTTTAAAGTACTCTGATTATATGTACGAAAAAGAAAGCCTTACAGAAGATGTGTGGGAATATGTAATTGAAGCAGAAGAGCAAGGTATGAATTGGTTTATGGAAACTTATGCAGAGTATTTGTGCTAACGCTAAATCTATAATGCGTTTCAATGCATTTATAGATAATGTTAGCAACTGATGAACGGATTTAAACAACGAAATATGAAATCAAAAGAAATAGACAAAGGATGGGTAATAGCTTCTATGAACGGAACATTTATCTTGCCCTACACATTTGAAAGAACAAGAACCGCTTCAATTGAAAAGTGGATGAAGTTATGGGATGCTGAAAGATGTTCTTGGCGAAAATTTAAGAGAGAAGGTTACAAGTGCATAAAAGCTAAACAAACCACCGAAATTGAGTGAATTTGTTGCTAACGTGTTTGGGTATGCCACGTTGCGAATTATTAACTAAAAATTATATTAAAATGAATATAGAAGAATTAAAAAAGAGAGTAAGAGGAAACGGATTTCAAGAATCTCACGGAAGTACAACAATGGTAATTGACGTTGAAACTGTAATTGATTTATTAGACGAATTAAAGCAATGTGATATACCCGTTGTTGTGGATAGCGAAGTGGCGTGATAGCGACTTATTTCAGAATTTAGAGATTTACTATCTACAATAATAAGTAAAAATATATAATTATGACAAAACAAGAATTAGTAAAATTATTAAAAACAGAGTTCACAAACGAGGATGGAAACATTAATATTTCGGGATTGGATTTTGGGGAATTTGAGGGGATTATAAATTTGAGTAGAATAAAATCAAGGGGACACATTTATCAAAGCGACCACTCCAACGAAGGAGAAATTTATCAAAGCCACCACTCCAACGAAGCAAATGTTTATCAAAGCTACCACTCCAACGAAGGAAATGTTTATCAAAGCGACCACTCCAACGAAGGAAAGGTTTCTCAAAGCCACCACTCCAACGAAGGAAATGTTTATCAAAGCGACCACTCCAACGAAGGAAAGGTAATCCAATAAAAATACAATTATGATAACAAACGAAGATAATATGAAACTTATGGCAAGGTATGAAGATAACCATTTTGACTTGGCTATTGTAG
>Ga0209603_1000895_pt1 | contig 33525 bp, 27 predicted proteins | sample COGITO_mtgs_1206_FD_184812 | JGI IMG/M metagenome (GOLD analysis project Ga0209603, IMG submission 184812) | Pelagic marine microbial communities from North Sea - COGITO_mtgs_120607 (SPAdes) (version 2) | ecosystem: Environmental > Aquatic > Marine > Epipelagic ... | reverse complement strand
AGCCAATCAAATTCCAACCTTCATCTAAAACAATTTGTTTTATGACTGGTTTTGGTTCTGTTGTATTAATATACCAAACATAGATTATTTAGTTATGAATTAAAATGACTTACTATGTTTAAGCACTACAGCTATCCTAAATTCATAATTATTCAAGGTGTTTACTTTAAGTTTCTATTTACGCTCTCCATTAGAGACATTGAAGAGCTTATGAAGATTAGAGGTGTCAAGGTTAACCATCCTACTATTCAACGATGGATGATTAAGTATCCTCCTATGATCAAGGCATCTATGCACAAAAGAAAAAAATAGAGTTTGTACTAGCTTGTGGATGGATGAAACCTATAGTAAGGAACTGGTAAAGACAGATGTCTTTATAAAACGTTGCTAAATTAGGGGATACCGTTGACTTCCTTTTAACCAAAAGAAGAATAAAAGGATCTGCTCAGAAATTCTTCAATAAAGCCATTGCTAATAATCAGAACCCAAGGATTATTAATGTAGATAAAAGTGGTTCTAATTTCACTACTATTAGAGCAGTTAACAGAACTAATTTAGGGAATAAAAACAACAAAATTAGGAGGTGTAAATACCTGAATCATTCTGTTGTACAAGATCACATAAACATAATGCGAAGGATTGCTATTGATACTGGATTTAAAGAGTTTGAATCGGCATAACAACACTATCAAGTATTGAAGTCGGCATTATTAGAAAGAATCATATCATTAATTCTAAGAAATCCTATTTCAAAAAGGTTCCTTTCATTGGTCGAATAATCTCCAATTCAAATTGAAATATTAGATGGTGGGCAAATTAATGCTACAGAACTAAAAAAAAGCCGCAATTGCGGCTTTTTTTACTCAGGTACATAGAGTTACATCACTACAATTGACCTACTAACAACTTGGCCATTCTGTAATTTAATTCTAATTAAATAAAACCCATCTTCGAGACTCGAAATGTTAAAACTTGTTTTTGAGTCAAACACAGGAACGCTAAATACTTGCTTTCCTTCCAACTGACAAATGGTAATTGATTCAGCTTTTAAGGAGCCTAAATTAACAGCAATAGTACTTTTTGCTGGATTAGGATAGATTTGTATTGAATTGACTAATTCTTCTAAACCTACAGACAATAGACATGAACCATCGTCAATTAAGGCATCGCTGTTGTAATTAGAAGCATCAAGATCTGTACAACCTGTTTCGATGGTTTGATCGCAATTGGAAATAAAATGAACTAAGTCGGAGCCTCCAAATTGGTTTTCTGAGGCAATTATTTCATCACATATAGAGATCGTGTAACCACCCCACTGGATTCCATCTCCATAAGAATCTTGTATTTCAAAGGTATAATGTTCATCACGATTCAAGCAAACTAATTCAGAATACGTTTGAAAATTATTTAGATTATTGGCTTCAACTTCTGCAAGTATATCACCAATCGAATTCGAGAGAATCCAAGAGGTTTCGTTTGCAGCATAATCCGTTTCAATAATAATCTCAACATCCATACTTTCTGCAGAACAATAAGGTGTTTCGAGCATAATTTGGCTATTTGTTGTAAAACCATCTAAATTAACAGCTTCTACAGAAATCGTATAACTTGTTGCTTGAGGAGCATCCGAATTTAAAGTAACTGGAACTGTTATTAGAATAGTAGAATCAATTTCTAAAGTAGTAAACGTTATGCTATCGGAGTGAATCGTAAGCGCTTCTATGTCTGAGGATACCGAAACGAAACCACCAGCACTTATTGCATGTCCAGTATTTTCCATGGCAAACACGACATCGACTGTTTCTCCGAAATTTATAACCGCATCGTCGTTTGAAAGGGTGTGTCCACTAAAATCTAATTTAGGTGCATTTACAAGCACACTCGTATAACTAGTCCATGCATTACCTTGAGAATCTGTAATTGTATAGCTTAACAAAACAACTTCTTGATCTGAAAAATTATTATTTAGTACTATTGTAACTGAATCGGATAGAGACAAATTTGACTGCCCTAGTAAGGAGTCAACAAAAATAGGATTGAAAGCAATCGTAACATTGGGGTTTGATGAAGCTACTTCAATATTTAAACCTGTAGCGACTGTAGAACCGAAGTTTTCGAGATTCATATTCAAAACAAATGTTTCATTTACTTCAAACTGATTCATTTGATCTGAGCCATTGCTTATTGAAATAGATGAGCATGTTACGTATGACATTTCAGAGCTAAATATATTTACAGCACCTATGTAAACTTGTTTATTTTGCTTTGTAGCCACAACTTCTAGAGCATCCATAGAAGCCAATGGATCGAATGATAAAGTTACACTACCAGATTGGTCAGTGTACTTTGCATCTAGCAGTACCCCATTTTGACTTACAGCAACGTATGTATATTCCTCTGAAGAGACCGCTAGTGATGTCATTCCAATAGGTACGGCTGATGGATGAGAAATTGAAAGCTCAGAAGGCACACCATAATAAGTAAGTACGGATGGATCTCCCATTAAATGGTAGATTTCCCAATAATATTCAACATTACTACTAGCTGATTCGGTAACAGCCATGTTACCAGACTGCAATAATTGCCCTTGAGTAGTCACCCAGCTAGACGGCAACTCGTTGTTTTCATGAAAACTACAATCATAAGCTGCTAAACCTGTTTCTTCATAAGTTGGATTTACAGATATAGGGCCGTTTCCAACACTCCAGTAAAAATCTTCGTCCCAAAGGGTGTTATCAGTACCCCCAATGTAACCAACAGCGCCAGCATTGGGTTTTCTTAATAGCGCTTCGCCAAAACAAGTAGCTCCGTTAAAAACATTTGACTGACAACAATTTCCTACCATCAAACCATACTGCGATTCATTAGCTAAACCTGCCACATCAGGTACTTCAAAACTTGGATCACTCCAACCGCTAGGACCACAATGAGCCGTATAATTAGCAAAACCTAAACCTTTACTTACATGCTGGATAATTTGATTTTCTACTTCACTGGATTCTGTTTCAGGATATAGATAAATATGAGGAGTGAGATTGTGTGCTTCGTTGAAGTAATATTCAGACCCATAATTAATTTGACCATTTCCGTGAGTAGGAGCAAAATTCTGGTCAACACCAGCAACAAGGAGAACTTCATCCAAATAGCTTGGGTCTGGCATTAAAAATTTTTCGTAGGTAAGTGTTTTGTCAATTTGAATATTCAATTCACTCTGGTTATTAGCCGAAAAACGCCCAAAGATCATTTCTGGGAAATAGTCTCCAGTAAATTCGCAGTAATACATATCAGACACATGATTACCAGCCTCAAAACTCGGAATTAGTTCATGATCTCCAACAATAAGAAGATAGGTTGGTGCAGGATTTTCGAGGGTAGCATTGTCGTAAAAAGATTGAATGTAAGCTTTCATGCTTTCTTTAGTACTCCCAACCTCTTCTTGACCCTTGTATGCTTCAATTACATCAAAGCCTTTTCGATTTTTCCAACGAATAAAAGGCTGTAAATCTTGTTCAAACTGAGGATCAGAAAGAATAATCATCCGTGTAGTATTAGAAGTGAATTCTTGATTTGAGTTGGAATTACTATTTAATAAATTTGAAAAATTTGCCTCAAAATCTGGAGTACGATAAGTACTAGAAGGGCTAGAAATGGTGTTTTCGAAATTTACATTCAGCTCAAGAGATTCTGTAATCTTTAACTCATTTGTTATAGCGTTGTATGCTATGGGTGCAATTTGAATTCTTGCAATAGCTTTACCCCTCATAACGCCAAGGCGTTCTATGGTAATTAAATTTTGAGCGTAATAGTTGTTTTTCGAATACGTAGCTTCGTTTAATACGAAAGATACTTCAGCACTTTTTTGGCTTTTAAACAAGGATGGCTGCGAAGGCAGAATAGCATCGGCAAAGCCCTCAGCAGCAAGGTCAACTATTTTCTGTTTTGAATTAAGTACTTCAAAGGTAATTTCACCGTGAAGCGGTACTTCAATCAATTTAGATAAAACGGGCAAATCTGGATTACCAATATCGTATGGTTTAGTTAAACCAAGGACTGATAAACGAGAATAGTTTGCTGAGTTTGCATATACTCGATCAACTTGAATTTCTCCAGAAGTGTATTCTAAATGAAAGCCCGTTGAAGTACTCGAGACCAATTGTACATGGGAGGTCTGAGCAAATAAGTTGAATGCAATAAAAAAAGATACTATATTTAAATTTTTTAACATGGAGGGAAGATTTTATAACACACACAGCTAAAAATGTGCCAAAACCCTCTAAGATAAAAAATGCTTGAATTTATTCTAGCAAACTTGAATATTATTTACCACATCAATTAGACTCTTGTTGCTAACAGAATAAAAAGAGTTCTTACCTACTCTTTCAGAGTTGAGAATTCTTTTATTTTTCAACGTATTAAGATGATGAGAAGCAATAGCTTGTTCAATATCTAAAGCTGTAAAAATTTGTGTTACACAAAGTTTAGGAGATTCGGCTAACAATTGAATAATTGAAATTCTAATTGGGTGGCCTAAAACTTTCAATTTTGAAGCTGCGGTTTGTAACTCTTCCGAGTTTAAATTTACTTTTTTAGTTTTCATATCGAGGGAATTTATATATTTAACTTATTACAAATATACAACTATTTAATAAACTACATCTCTTTTCTCAAACGAGCTACTGGAATGTTTAATTGCTCTCTATATTTGGCAACAGTTCTCCTAGCAATTGGATAGCCTTTTTCTAAAAGAATGTCCATTAACTTAGCGTCAGTAAGAGGTTTACTTTTATTCTCTTCGCCAATAACCTCCTCTAAAATCATTTTAATTTCTTTGGTAGAAACATCTTCACCTTGTTCATTTTTCATAGACTCAGAGAAAAAATACTTGACTAAATAGGTGCCGTATGGCGTATTTACATACTTACTATTTGCCACTCTGGAAACAGTAGAGATGTCCATATCAACTTTTTCAGCTATATCTTTGAGAATCATAGGCCTTAATGATTTCTCATCGCCAGTAAGGAAAAATTCTTCTTGAAAACTCATGATTGAGGTCATGGTATACATTAAAGTTCTGTGTCTCTGACGAATGGCATCTATAAACCATTTTGCAGAATCTAATTTTTGCTTTACAAAAAAAACAGCCTCTTTCTGTGTCTTGTTTTGCTTTCCTTTGGTTTCTTTATACCCTTGCAATAAGTCTTTGAATCCTGAATTAATTCTGAGCTCTGGAATCATCCCAGTATTCATTACTAAATCTAATTGCCCATCAATAATAGAAATATTAAAATCTGGAATAATATGTTGTACAACAGTTGTTGATGAAAATAAAGCAGAACCGGGTTTTGGATTTAACTTGGAAATTTCTTTTAACGATTTTTTTAATAAATCTTCATTTATTGAAAGCTTGCTGAGTAATTTGTCATAATGCTTCTTAGATAAAGCGTTGAAATGATTTTTAACAATCTCTTTGGAAATAAGAACTACTTCGGTCTCTGCTTTTTTACTGAGCTGAATTAACATGGTATCTTGCAAATCGACTGCACCGATTCCTACAGGTTCAAAATCTTGAATAATACCCAGGACTTCTTTAAGTTCTTCCAAATCGGTCGTTATATTTTGTGTAAAGAGTAAATCATCTACAACTAGAGCTAAATCCCTTCTTATAAATCCATTATCATTTATACACCCAATTAAATAAACACCAATTTGATACAAATGATCATCTAAAACACGAAGGGCTAATTGACTTTCCAGTAACTGAGTAGAACTACTTCCCATGGCAACAGGAATCGATTTGTCTTCTTGGTCTGGACTTGAGTTATTTGCAACAAGACGATAACGAGGAACTTCATCATCACTTAAATATTCATCAACATTAATTTCATCTGCCGAAACATGCTGCACATCTCGATCTTCGTAATCTTCAAATTCTGGACTTTCGATCTCATCAACACCTTCTTCTATCGCCGGATTAGCCTCTATTTCTTCTTGAACTTTCTGCTCAAGCTCAATGGTTGGAAGCTGTATGAGCTTCATCAACTTAATCTGCTGAGGAGAAAGTTTCTGTGATAGCTTTTGTTGAAGAGACTGCTTTAACATAGGTATTTAAAAGTCTGCGTTATTTGGTGTTCTTGGAAAAGGAATAACATCTCTTATATTACCCATTCCGGTAACAAATAAAACAAGACGTTCAAAGCCTAAACCAAAACCACTGTGCGGCACAGTACCAAATTTTCTAGAATCTAGGTACCATGAAAGCTCATGTTCAGGAATGTCCATTTCAGCCATTCTAGATTTTAACATATCCAAGCGCTCTTCTCGTTGCGAGCCACCAATAATTTCTCCTATTCCAGGAAAGAGAACATCCATGGCACGAACGGTCTTATCGTCATCGTTCATTCGCATATAAAAGGCTTTAATTCCTTTAGGATAATCTGTAATAATTACAGGTTTTTTAAATTTCTTCTCTACTAAATATCTTTCGTGTTCGGATTGAAAGTCAGCACCCCACTCTTGAATTAAATATTTAAATTTTTTCTTTTTATTGGGTTTAGAATTCCTTAAAATATCAAATGCTTCGGTATACGTTATTCTCTCAAAATCGTTTTCTACAACAAATTGCAATTTTTCTAGTAAACTTAATTCTTGACGCTCTTCTTTCTTTTTGTTCTTTTCTTCCTCTAGTAAACGATGCTCCAAGAAAGCTAAATCATCTTTACAATGTGCTAAGGCATAGCTGCATAAATACTTAAGTAACTCTTCAGCTAAATCCATGTCTTCCTCTAAATCTGCAAAAGCAACTTCAGGTTCAATCATCCAAAACTCAGCTAAATGCCTAGATGTGTTTGAGTTTTCAGCTCTAAACGTTGGGCCAAATGTATAAACTTTACCGAGTGCTAATGCAGCCATTTCAGCTTCAAGTTGTCCCGAAACGGTTAAGTTGGTTTCTTTTCCAAAGAAATCTTTGGAATAATCTACAGCTCCAGTATCTGTTAAAGGTGTGTTTATTTTGTCTAAGGTACTTACCGCAAACATCTCTCCAGCTCCTTCACAATCTGAGCCCGTAATTATAGGAGTGTGAATATTGGCAAAGCCTCGGGTGTTAAAAAAATTATGAACCGCAAAAGTCATGGCGTGTCTAATTCTAAAGACAGCACTAAAAGTGTTGGTTCTGAATCTAAGATGCGCGTTTTCTCTTAAAAAATCCAATGAGTGTCTTTTCGGCTGAAGAGGGTATTGATCTGTATCGGCGGTACCCAAAATTTCAATTTTTTGAGCTAAAAGCTCTATTGACTGTCCAGAACCTTGAGATTTAACGAGTTTACCTACAACAGAAATACTAGCACCTGTAGTAATATCCTTCAACACATCTTCTGGCATTTCAGACTCGGCAACTACCTGTATGTTATTGATTGTAGACCCATCGTTTAAAGCTATAAACGACACGTTTTTACTGCCTCTTTTTGTTCTAACCCATCCTTTGAGGTTAACTAAATCAGTTCCGGCATCTAAAGCCAAGGCTTTTTGTATGGTAATCCTTTTCATTTTCTTTGTGTAAAAATATCTTTAGATAACAAATTTAAATTTTTACATTCGATATCACTACAAAACAATAGGTTATTTTTATTTTTTACTATTTTGGTATCGTTTTTGATAGGATGGCGAAAATTTAAACACCTAAATTTAATACGTTCATGCATTATAAATGATTGTAATAAAAGTATAATAAACAAAAAATGCATAGCTTCGATTAAAAAATTATCTAAAACTACTTGAATAAAATATTGAGCATCAAAAAATTAATTCTATAATATTATCTATATTGGACATAATTTAATATAACATGAAAAAACGAATTACAACTTTCCTCTTTAATTTTATTTGTGTCTTGTCATTCTCACAAACTTTTAATGAAAATATTCTGTTAAAGAGTGATTCATTAGCGTTACATAAATCATTCGAAACGGCGGAAGAGTTTTTAGTAGACGAATTAAACAAAACAAGCAACAAAAAAAACAAGTTTTTAATTCTTGCTCAGCTTTGCTCAATTTCTAAAAACTCCCATAAAATTGAAAAGATCATACACTACGGGACTAAAGCACTAGACGAAAACTTTAATGAATTTATAAATCTAGAATCATACGGAGATGTATTATACAATTTATCGGTTGGAATGTACAGAATAGGGGACATAGATTCAACTTTTATCTATGCAGAAAAAGCACTTGCAAATAGACAAAAATACTTAAGCTCAAATCATCCAAAAACGATCCAAAACCTAGTTGCACTTGGTAATTTTCACAAAAGAATTGGGAATTATGAAACGAATATTGATTACAAAAACAAAGCGCTTAAACTAGCGCTCAGCCTAAACCCTCTTGACTACAACAGTTTAGTGAGTACCTATTTCTCCCTTGGCTCTGGGCACCAAGCAATGCTTAACTATAAAGAGGCTAAAAAAAATTACGATACAGCGCTGAGCTATTTTAAAGATAGTTTAGCTACAAACATGGAGTTTAAAGGACACGTATACAATGCTATAGGGGTTATTTTAGAAAAGGAAAAAGACTTTGCGAGTGCTCTAGATTACTATGACCAAGCGATCGCTATTTTTAAGCAAAGCAAAAACACGCTATTAACGTCCATAGCCTATGATAATAAAGCAAATATTTACTCAAATATTGGCTACTACACCGAAGCTAAAGAAATGCATAAAAAAGTAATCTCCTTGTTTGAAAAAGAAGGACTTAATAGTGACCTCCCTTGGAGGTACTTTAACCTTGGAGCTGTTTACCTAAAGTGTGATGAATTAGATAGTGCATTGGTTAGTTTAAAAAAAGCTGAGGCTTTGAATTTAAAATTTTCCTCCAATAAAAATCAGCTCAATACACTAATTCAAAATCACCTCACAGACACCAATATCGAACTTGAAAAGTATGAAAAAGCTGAGCAATTAATATCGACATTACTAAAAACTCAAAAAGACGAATTTCACCTAAACGCTCCAGAAGCATTGTACATTTATTATTTATCAGCAAAAAACAATTTTTTTCAAGAAAGATATACAAGCGCAATAAAAGATCTTGAACAAGCAGAAAATATCTTGAGTTCAATCAAAAATTCAAATAAAAAACAACAGATATCACTCAATTATTTACTGAGCATTAAAATACTTCGAGAAAAAACTTTATGGCAACAATACGCTAAGGAGAATGACATCGTTTATCTAGAAACGCTCTACAACTTATGTCTTGAAACGAATAAATTAGGGAATAAAATGCTTCATTTATACGAAGATGAAGAATCTAAATTGAATTTTTTTAACTCCATAAATCAAAATTTATACTTAGGCATAAAAGCCTCAAAAAAAATGCATGATCTTACAAATAATATAAAATACGTAGAGCAAGCATTGAGCTTTTTTGAAGCTGAGAAATCTTTTTTATTAAAACAAAAGTACAAGACTGACTCACTAAAAATAAATTTAATCCCCGAAGATCTAATCTTTAAAGAAGACTCCTTAATTAGAGAAATTTCAAGACTACAAAACATACTATATTTCGAAAAAAACAAGCTCCCAGATGAATCGTGTGAAGACTCTAGAATTTTCAATCTCAAAACAGAACTATCTGATTTGAATCAACGAATTGAGGATAAATTTCCTAATTATAAGACTCTTAAAACAATAAATAAAGAATTATGTTTAGAGGACATTAGAAAAAAGACAACTCCTAATGAACTTATAATCGAATATTTCCAATATAGGGACGAAGTTTATTCGATTGGTATTGGGCAAGCTAATTATAGTTTTAAAGAAAATAAGATTGATAATTTAACCGAAAAAATAAATGCGTATGAAGAGGCAATTCAAAACTCCGATATAAAAAAATACACTGAACTTGCTTTCGAATTCTACTCCAGTCTGGTAAAAGACCACTTATATTCTGACTCAATAAGTCATCTAACCATTATACCGAGTAAGTCAATCTCTTTTCTTAGTTTTGACACTTTTTTAACAACCAAAGCCTCTAATTTAGAGTACAATCACTTAGATTATTTAATTTTAGAGAAATCAGTTTGCTACAAAAACTCTATTGAAAACCCAAACAAAAACCAAGTACAAGCAAAAGAAGCCTACCTTGGAATTTGTCCTGACTTTTCGAATACAAATAAAAACAACTTGAGTGGAGCTTACAACGAAGTGAAAGCTATTTCGAGTCAATACGGAGGAATAATATTATCAAAGGAGGAAATCACTAAACAAAACCTATTAGCTGAACTTCCAAATTATCAAATCATTCATTTTGCAACTCATACAAATATTAACACAATAGCTCCTCAGTATTCAAGTTTACATCTTATGTCTGACTCTACTAAAGAAAATAAGCTATTTGCCTATGAAATCCAAAGCTCAAAATTAAACGCAGATCTAGTCATTTTGAGTGCATGCAAATCTGGAATGGGTAAGCTAAAAAATGGAGAAGGCTTGGGTAGTATTGGAAGGTATTTTAACTATGCTGGCGCCAAATCAGTTATACTAGGTCTTTGGGATTTACCTGATTTTTCAACAGCTAAAATTGTTGAGTATTTCTTTTCTAAAATCGATGTACTCAATAAGGCAGAAGCACTTAAAAGCGCAAAACTAAAATATTTAGAGAGCGCTGATGAATATACCTCTAATCCGATTTACTGGGCTGGTCTTATTTTAATAGGCGATAATAAATCACTAAAAATCAACAAAAATAATAGGCACCCAGACTACTTATGGGTCTTATGTTGGCTGTTTAGTGGTGGAATCTTGTTAGCTGGCAGAAAGTTCATTTAGCAAACTACTAGCTTTAATTGAAAATGAACTGCTATCAGCCACAACTTCTTTAAGCAACATTTTGGCTTTGTTATGCTTTTCTAATTTCAAAAAAACCAAGGCTAAGTACCAATTTCGATGGTTAACAAACACGCCACTTTCAATATTCATTAACTCAAACTGTATTTTCGCAGTTAAATAATCTCCTTCAGTCATTAAGGCTAATGCCTTGTAAAACAATATTTCATTTCGTGAATCTGATTTTAAAAGAAGTTTATCAAATGCTTCAATAGCCGAAACATAATTCTCAGCATCATAGTACTTCATTGCATCTAAAACAAAATTCTCGTCATTAATAGTCCTTTTCACTGGCGATAAAACGTTTGGATAAACTTCGAAATAGTTAGCAAACAAGCCCACATTTTTACTTGAGGAACTTGTACTGAAGTACAAAGATGTTTGAATTGTAAAACCTATGAATAAAATCCATAAAACAATAGATCCAGTAGCTTTCCGGCGTTTTAAGTTTCTAAAATTATACCTTTTACCAGAAGAATTATACTCTTTTTCGTAAGAAATAAACTGAGCTTCTAACTTTTTAACTCTTGCTTTTTTAAGAGCATTGAAAACTACACCAAATTGCTGAACCTCTTCAGCAAAAAGTGAATCGCTAGCTAGTTTTTCTTCAAAAAGATCAAGTTCTTTATCCGACAAACTAGTATTAAAGTAGCGCTCTATCAAATCCATACAATCATTATTTCGAACTATTTCTAACCAACTAGCTACTTAAAGTGACTAAACAGCCTTTTTAGCTAACCAAATTAGTTTAACTAAGTTAGTGAAAATCTATGTATCTCCCAGTTTTTTGAAAACATTTTCCTTCAATTGTTTTAAGCATCTGTGTTTTTGAACTTTCACAGATTCTGCAGATTTATAATTCAAAGTTACAGCTATTTCTTTTAAACTTATGTTGTCAATGTAAAATAACTTTAGTAATGAGCGACAAGGCTCCTTCATATCATCTAATATGGACATTATAATAACAAACCTATCATCAGGCTCATTGTTGACCTGCTCATTTATCACTTTCCGATAATATTTCTCTTCTCGAACACCTTTGTTGTAAATTAACTTTAATCTATTACGAATAAGTTGTTTACCAATTCCGAATAGTAAGGTCTTTAAACTTGAGGTGATTTTAGTTATTTGCTTATTCTGAATCTTAGTAACTAGAATAATCATAACTTCTTGATACACGTCCTGACAATCAGACAATGAAATGTTATAATTTAATTGAGCCCAAGAAATAAAATGGCTTCTATGAGAGTGGTAATAACTTTCAATAGCCTTATTATCGTTATTTAAAATAGATGTGATAACGCAATTACTCATGGGGACTTTTAGCTAATGTAAACAAATATCAGAAATTTCAATATTTTTTAAATACATTTTCTTCTTTTAGTTTAGTACATTTGTTACAAATATACTAGAACTCTTCAAAATCGTAGTCATAAAATGAAATATTTACTTAAATCTATAAATAATCCCCAAGATTTAAAGAAACTTGACGTGCCTAATCTTGTTCAGGTTTCTGATGAATTGCGTCAATTTATTGTTGATAAAGTCTCAAGTAATGGCGGGCATTTTGGTGCAAGTTTAGGTGTTGTTGAGCTTACTGTTGCACTACATTATGTATATGACACTCCAAAAGATCAGCTTGTATGGGATGTAGGACATCAAGCCTATGGACATAAAATACTCACGGGGAGAAAAGACGTATTCCATACCAATAGAAAATACAAAGGGATTAGTGGTTTTCCTAAAAGAGAAGAAAGTGAATACGACACTTTTGGAGTAGGGCATTCTTCAACCTCCATTGGCGCAGCACTAGGAATGTCTATGGCCTCAAAACTTAAAGGAGACGCTACAAAACAACATATTGCAGTCATTGGAGATGGAGCGCTTACAGGTGGTCAAGCATTCGAAGCACTCAATCATGCAGGGTCAGCGAACTCAAATATGCTTGTTGTTTTAAATGATAACTGTATGTCTATAGACCCAAATGTAGGCGCATTAAAAGAGTATTTAACAGATATAACCACGTCACACACCTACAATAAATTCAAAGATGATGTTTGGGATTTACTTGGTAAAATTAGCAAGTTTGGACCAAATGCTCAGTCACTTATAAAGAAAGTAGAAAATGCTGTAAAATCTTCAATGCTAGAACAAAGCAACTATTTTGAATCTTTAAATTTCAGATATTTTGGCCCTGTAGATGGTCACGATGTTGAACATATGGTTAAGATTTTAGAAGACCTAAAAGACATTCCAGGCCCTAAAATACTCCATTGCGTTACCACAAAAGGAAAAGGATACAAGCCAGCAGAAGATGGAGACACTACAAAGTGGCATGCACCAGGTCTTTTTGATAAAGATACAGGTGAAATATTAAGTATTCATAAAACTAAAGAAGAGGCTCCAAAATACCAAGATGTATTCGGGCATACAATTATTGAACTCGCAAAAGAAAACCAAAAAATTGTTGGGGTTACTCCAGCAATGCCTACCGGTAGTTCTCTTAAATATATGATGCAAGAAATGCCTGACAGGGCTTTTGATGTAGGAATCGCAGAGCAACATGCAGTTACTTTTTCAGCAGGAATGGCAACTCAAGGGTTAATCCCTTTCTGTAATATTTACTCAACATTTATGCAAAGAGCATTTGATCAGGTGGTACACGATGTAGCGATTCAAAATCTTCATGTAGTATTTTGTTTAGACAGAGCTGGCCTTGTTGGTGATGATGGCCCGACTCATCATGGTGCATTTGACATTGCCTATTTTAGATGTATTCCGAACATGATTGTCTCTGCACCAATGAATGAAGAAGAGTTGAGAGATTTAATGTTTACATCACAAGAGAAAAATCATGGCCCTTTTTCAATTCGTTACCCAAGAGGAAAGGGCGTAATGCCTAAATGGAAAACGCCATTTAAATCTATTGAAGTAGGAACGGGTCGTAAACTAAGATCAGGAGAAAGTATTGCAATTTTGAGTTTTGGCCATGTTGGAAACTTTGCAAGTGAAGTCTGTAATGATTTCGATAAAGAAGGTTTACACATTGCTCATTACGATCTAAGATTTGCAAAACCTTTAGATCATCAGATGCTACACGAAGTGTTTGAGAATTATCCGCATGTTATAACCGTTGAAGATGGTTGTATTAGTGGAGGTGTTGGATCGGCGGTTTTAGAATTTATGTCAGATCATCAATACCATTCTTCTGTTTACAGATTGGGTATTCCTGATGAATTTATAGAACATGGAACCCAAGCGCAACTTCATTCAGATTGTGGATACGATAAAGTAAGTATTGCTAACACAGTTCTAAAGATTCAGAACAAACTGAAACTAGCTATTTAGAATGAAAAATAGACGCCAAGTAACTTGTATAAAAAAACCCAATCATTAAAATGATTGGGTTTTTTTTGAATAGGTAAATTTATTAGGGCTTCATAACAAAGTCTTCCATAAACTTTGTGGTATAATTACCAGACCTGTAATCTTCATTATCCATTAATTGCAAATGGAATGGAATGGTTGTTTTCACACCCTCAATCACAAACTCTCTTAAAGCTCTCTTCATTTTCTCAATTGCAGCTTCTCTTGTTTGAGCAACGGTAATAAGTTTGGCAATCATTGAGTCGTAGTGAGGAGGTATTGTATAACCAGCATACACATGTGTATCTACACGAACACCATGACCACCTGGAGCATTGTAAGTGGTTATCTTACCAGGGCAAGGTCTAAATCCGTTGTGTGGATCTTCAGCATTAATACGACATTCTATAGCATGAGCTTTAGGTTGGTAGTTTTTCCCTGAAAGAGGATGGCCTGCAGCAACTTTTATTTGTTCTGCTATCAAATCAAAATTAATAACCTCTTCAGTAACTGGATGTTCTACTTGAATACGAGTATTCATCTCCATAAAGTAGAAGTTTCTATCCTTATCAACTAAAAATTCTACAGTACCAGCACCTTCGTATTTAACGGCTTCAGCTGCTCTAATTGCAGCATCTCCCATACGTTTACGAAGTTCTTTTGTCATATATGGAGAAGGGGCTTCTTCGGTTAATTTCTGATGTCTTCTTTGTACGGAACAATCTCTTTCTGATAAGTGACATGCTTTTCCGTTTGAATCACCAATAATCTGTATTTCGATATGCCTAGGCTCTAAGATGAGCTTCTCCATATACATACCATCATTACCGAAAGCTGCTGCTGCTTCCTGACGAGCAGAGTCCCATGCATTTTGGAAAGTATTTAATTCGAAAACAGCACGCATTCCTTTACCACCTCCACCGGCAGTAGCTTTGAGCATAACAGGAAAACCCATTTCAATTGCCAGAGCTTCAGCTTCTTCATAGGAGTCTAGTATACCCTCTGAACCTGGTATAGTTGGTACATCTGCAGCTTTCATTGTTGCCTTTGCATTTGCTTTATCACCCATCCCATCAATCATGTCTGGGGAAGCACCAATGAACTTGAGACCATTTTCTTCACAAATTTTGGAGAAATTTGAGTTCTCAGCTAAAAAGCCATAACCAGGATGAATTGCATCAGCATTTGTGATTTCTGCAGCGGCAATAATGTTTGGAATTTTAAGATAGGATTCTGCACTACTCGCAGGGCCAATGCATACGGCTTCATCAGCAAACTTTACATGTAAACTGTCTGAATCAGCAGAGGAGTATACAGCAACCGTTTTAATACCCATCTCTCTTGCAGTTCGCATGACACGAAGTGCTATTTCACCGCGATTGGCTATTAGAATTTTCTTAAACATATTCATTGTTTAGGTTCTACTAAATTAAGAAGGATCCACCAAAAACAATGGCTGATCGTATTCAATAGGACTCATATCGTCAACTAATACTTTCACGATTTTACCTGAAACTTCTGACTCAATTTCGTTAAATAATTTCATGGCTTCAACGATACAAACAACAGAGCCAACTGAAACCTCATCTCCAACACTTGCAAAGGAGTCTTTGTCAGGTGATGGTTTACGATAAAATGTTCCAATCATGGGCGACTTGATCGTAAGGTATTTTGTCTCTTCATCAGAAACTGATGGCGAAGTTGCTTCTGCTATCGGAGCAGGAGTTTGTGCTAAAGGCATAGTAGCAGATGCCATTGACAAAGGTGCCATTCCTGGAGCTGCAACAGGTATTTGCTGAACAATAGTTTCAACTTGTGTTTCACCTCTCCCTTTTTTTGGTGGTGTTTTGATCGAAATTTTCATTTCGCCAAATTCTAAATCAACTTCGCTAGCGCCTGATTTTGCAACGAACTTGATTAACTCTTGTATTTCTTTAAGATCTAGTGCCATAACAATAGTGTTAATATTATTTTCTTGTTTTAATATGCCCATTTAAGATAGATAGAACCCCATGTAAAGCCACCTCCAAAGGCAGCAAGTATAAGGTTATCTCCTTTCTTTAGTTTGTCTTCCCACTCCCATAAACACAAGGGAATGGTTCCGTTAGTAGTGTTTCCATATTTTTGAATGTTTAACATTACTTTTTCTGTCCCTACACCCATTCTCCGAGCTGTGGCGTCAATGATACGTTTGTTAGCTTGATGAGGAACTAACCAAGCAACATCCTCACCAGTTAGATTGTTTCGCTCCATGATCTCTGCCGAAACGTCTGCCATGTTGGTTACTGCAAATTTAAATACAGTTTTACCGTCTTGGTATATAAAATGCTCTCTAGCATCTACCGTTTCATGTGAAGGTGGTTTTACAGAACCACCAGCTTTCATTCCTAAATAGTTTCGTCCTGAACCATCACTCTTTAGAATAGAGTCTTGTATTCCAAGCCCGTCTTGTGTTGGTTCTAACAATACAGCGCCTGATCCATCACCAAAGATTACACAGGTTTGTCTGTCTTCATAATCAATAATGGAAGACATCTTATCTGCACCAACAACTACAATTTTTTTGTACGTTCCCGTTTCTATAAATTTCGAAGCTGTAGCAAGTGAAAAAAGAAAGCCGGAACATGCGGCCATTAAATCAAAACCAATCGCGTTTACGGCGCCTATTTTATCAGCTATAATACAAGCCGTTGAAGGGAAAATCAAGTCTGGAGTTGCCGTAGCGCAAATAATAAGATCGATTTCATCTGCCTTAATATTTTTCTTCTTCAACAAACCATTCACAGCCTGAACACCAAGATCTGATGAACCAAGACCTTCGCCTTTAAGAATTCTTCTTTCTTTTATTCCTGTTCGAGTGGTAATCCACTCATCATTTGTCTCCACCATGGTAGAGAGCTCTTGGTTGGTAAGTCTGTACTCAGGAACCCAGCCGTTAATTCCAGTAATTGCAGCAGTAGTTTTACTCATGCTTGAAAAGCTTTTTTAATTTTACTTGATAATTTAGCGTCTATTACATCTGCCGTGTGCAGAATCATATTCATTATTGCTTTTGCATTCGATATACCATGACCAATAATTACAGAGCCATTAACTCCTAAAATTGGAGTTCCTCCATAATTTTCATAATTAAATCGATCAAAATATTCATCGGTAATACCTCTTTTCTTTGTAAGGGCATAAAAGGCTTCAGCTTGTTTCAGCACTACATTACCCGTAAAACCATCGCAAACGATTACATCTGCACGGTCATTAAACAAGTCTCTACCTTCAATATTCCCTATAAAGTTATATTCTTCTGAATCTTTCATCAGGTTATAAGCTGCTTGGCATAAAAGATTGCCCTTTCCTTCTTCTTCTCCTATATTTAAAAGTGCTATTCTAGGATTCTTTAATTTATGAACATGTGTTGCATATAAGGAGCCTAAGCTGGCAAATTGATTCAAAACATCTGGCTTACAATCTGCATTTATTCCTACATCGAGTATTAACCCAATTCCTCCATTTTCTTTAGGGAGTACACTGGTAATGCAAGGTCTAATAACACCCGTAATTGACTTAATAGTATACAATGCTCCAACTAACATCGAACCAGAGTTCCCTGCACTAGCAAAACCATCGAGTAAGCCTTCTTTTAAAAGCTGAAAACCTACTGCTATTGATGATTTCGGTTTCTTAACAAATGCTTTTGTGGGGTGCTCAGCCATACCAATAAGGTCTGGTGCATGGATAATTTCAAAAGACTCTAAGGCGACGTTTTCTCGCTCTAGTTCCTCTTTAATTTTTGACTTATCTCCAATTAATGCGATACTAAAACGATCTGCAAGCTCTTGTTGAGCTTGTATTGCACCTTTTACGGTTACTGAAGGAGCAAAATCCCCTCCCATTGTGTCAAGACCTATCTTCATTGCTTGAAAAATAAAAAATGTAGATTTAAACCTATTAAAATAGTGTCTAAATCTACATAAAATCTTTGTGTGTTCATTAAAACAAAATGAAAAATCGCTAGAAGCAACAAAACATTTTGGAAAAAATAGCGTTATGCGATAACAACATTTCCTTTGTAATACATTTTTCCTTCGTGCCAGTACGCTCTGTGGTATAAGTGAGCCTCACCTGTTGTAGAACATACAGCTACAGTAGGAGCTACTGCTTTGTAATGCGTTCTTCTTTTGTCACGTCTTTGCTTCGATATTTTTCGTTTAGGATGTGCCATTTTGCCTTATTCTTTATCCGTTAATAAATTTTTTAATGCTGACCAACGAGTGTCAACATCTTCTTTTTTGTCTTGTTCGAGATATTCTTCAATCTTATTCAATAATTCTGGGTCACATGTTTGACCATTTGCTTCGTTATGAACTCTTCTGAAAGGAAGTGCCAAAGCAATGGTTTCATATACCATATGAGAAATGTCTATTTCATGTTCATCGTTCCTTAAAATAAGAACATCGTCCGTATTGGTAAAGTCTTCATGAGAAAATTTTAGTATTCTCATGTCTTTATAAGATAAGGGCAGACTTAAATCAGCACCGCATTTATCACAAAGACTATCTACATAACCAGTTACATGAAAATTTAACTCCATCAAATTCGATCTCTTCGTTAAAATCAAATTGACTTCGAGCAAACCATTCTCTAACTCAGTATTTTCAAATTCTTTAAAGAACTTACCGTCAACCTTTAAGTTGTAAGAGTGATTGCCTAATTTTAGACCAATGATCGGTATGATAAAATCAGAAAGCACACTCATTACTTTTAGTTTTTCGGTTTGCAAAGATAGAATATTTTTTATTAAAAAAAACATCTACATCAACACAAAAACAACAAATCGCATCTCTTTGAGTAATTATTCTTACTTCGAGTGCCACTTTTTTGTATGTTTTGGAGAAATAGACAATCTATTTTCTGTTAACTGAGTGAATTCTGTCCTGTTTTTATACAACATACAGGCAGCATAAACTGCTTCACGAAAAGACGATTCTTGTGCTTGGTTTTTTCCAGCTAAATCATAAGCTGTTCCATGATCTGGGGAAGTCCTTACTATCGAAAGTCCTGCAGTATAATTAACTCCTCGGTTAAATGAAAGCGTTTTGAAAGGAATTAATCCTTGATCATGATACATTGCCAAAACTGCATCAAATTGAGTAAAAGTATCAGACGCAAAAAATCCGTCTGCAGCATAGGGGCCGTACACTAATTTTCCTGATTCAAATGCTTTCTGTACCGATGGTCTTATTAATTCTTCGTCTTCTTTGCCTATAACGCCTTTATCTCCACTATGAGGATTTAAGCCTAACACAGCAATTTTAGGGTTACGTATGTTAAAATCTTGCTTTAGAGAGTGGTAAATCTGATTTATTTTGTTGCTTATTTTAGCCTCCGAAAGTGTAGAAGCAACATCAGCTATAGGAATGTGACCTGTGACCACTCCTATTCTAAGTGATCCCGCAACCATAAACATAAGTGGATCACCTCCCTCAAATTCATTGGCTAAAAACTCAGTATGCCCCGGAAATTTAAACTCATCTGACTGAATATTGTGCTTATTGATAGGAGCCGTAACCAAAGCGTCAACTTCATTATTCTTTAAAGCTTTTACTGCAGCATTTAAGGACTTTAAAGCGTATTTTCCTGCCTCTTGAGTTTCTTGCCCTAAACTCAAAGGAACCTCTTCTGTCCAACAATTTATGAGATTCGCTTTGTTGGATACTATTTTAGCACTGGGTCGTACAAAGTTGAAACTAAAATTTTTCATATCCATAGCTCTCTGGTATGCAATTGCATATTTTGAAGATGCATAAACAATAGGTGTACACAAATCTAGTATTCTACTGTCAGAGAACGTTTTCATAATAACCTCTAAACCAATCCCATTTATATCTCCGACTGAAATACCTAACCGGATTTTTTTTAACGTACTCTGTTGTTCATTTTTCATCGTAAAAAATTAAAGTTTAATAGAGTGATTAAAATTCCGACTGACTCATTTTTGACAAGTAATCAAATAAAATACGAACGCCTGAACCTGTCCCACCTTTTAAACGATAATGATCGTCGCTAGATAAAAAAGCTGGCCCTGCAATATCAAAATGCATCCAAGGATAGTCTGTAAAATGCTCTAAAAATTTTCCAGCTGTGATTTGACCTGCTTCAGCTGGACCAAGATTTGTCATGTCTGCAATGTCTGATTTTAACAAATCTTTATACTCATCCCAAAAAGGCATCATAGCTATTCGTTCGTAGGTATAAGCCCCACTCTCTTGTATATCATTCTGAATAGTTTGACTTGCATTGCCCATTGCAACAATCCCGAACTTACCAATAGCCCTAACAGCGGCTCCAGTTAATGTAGCAAAATCAAATACCAATTCTGGATTGTATTGTTTGGCATAACAAAGCGCATCTGCGAGGACTAGACGTCCTTCTGCATCTGTATTTAAGACTTCAACAGAAGTATTGTCCATCATATGGATTACGTCGCCAGGAGCATAAGCATTTCCTCCAGGTCGATTCTCAGTGGCAGGAATTAAGCCAACAACATGAAGGGGTAAATTTGCTTTAGCAATCGCATACAAAATACCAACTACCGAAGCCCCTCCACCCATGTCACACTTCATAATATCCATAGAGTTTGCAGTTGGCTTTAAACTTAGGCCTCCCGTATCATATACGATGCCTTTACCAACTAATACAATTGGTTTTTTATTGACAAAATGAGCTGGTTTGTGCGTAAGTATATTAAATGTTGGCGGCTCTACAGCTCCTTTATTTACCGCCAATAAGCCTCCCATTTTTAAAGATTCAATTTGTTTTTTATGCAAAACCTCAACTTTAAATCCTGATTCTTTACCCAAACGTTCAATTTCATTAGAAAATTGAACCGCTGTTAAAAAAGACAAAGGCTCATTAACTAAATCTCGTGCATGGAGCGTCCCAGAAACTAAGGCATTTAAATCTTGGACTGCTTCGGATTCGGAATGTACTAATATGGATGATAATGAATTCACTTTTTTAGCCGGGTCTGTAAAATATTTTAAGAACTGATAATTAGCTAAAGCCATCCCTTCGGCTACAAAAATAGTCAAATCACTTTCTGATGCTGATACTAACTCAACACTTTGCAAATTTAAATCATTACACGATTTAGCTAATGCAGCTCCTCTCTCTCTCGCTTTCTCAAAAACAATACTTTCGGTAAGTTGTTCTTCAAAACACTCAATAAATACATAACGAGAATATTGATTTATTAAAATCGAGCGTTTGCCATTTAGCAGTTCTTTGGATAAAAAATCAAGTTCATTTTCACTTAAATTAAACGTTGACCAATCCGAATCTAGAGTCCCCAACACAACTGTATGCTTTTTTACAGAACCCTCTTTAACTTTATGTATAATACTGTGCATTTTTTCTTAATTTTGAACTGTAAAAATAGTTATTTTAATGGAGACACAGAAGTTATTAGCAAGAGCGCTTAAATTTGAATCATTAAGTGCAGAAGAAGGGGTTTATCTATTTAAGAATGCCCCAACCACAGACTTAATGTTTGTAGCAAACGAACTCCGAAAAATTCAAGTTCCAGGCAATAAAGTTACTTGGATTATTGACAGAAATGCAAATACGACGAATGTATGTACAGCAAATTGCAAGTTTTGCAACTTCTTTAGAATTCCTGGGCACAAAGAAGCGTACATCACAAGTATTGAAGAATACACTAAAAAAATTGAAGAGACCTTAAAATATGGTGGCGAACAACTTCTTTTGCAAGGAGGACATCACCCAGATTTAGGCTTAAAATTTTACTGTGATCTTTTTAGAGAATTAAAAAAGAAGTTTCCGGTAATTAAACTGCACGCACTTGGACCTCCAGAAATTGCTCATATAAGTAAACTTGAAGGCAAGTCGCATAAAGAAGTTTTAGAGCAATTAACTGAAGCTGGGCTCGATAGTCTACCTGGAGCTGGGGCTGAGATTCTAGACGATAGAGTTCGGCGAATGATTTCTAAAGGAAAGTGTGGCGCTCAAGAATGGTTAGACGTAATGCGTGAAGCGCACAAACTAAACATTACGACTTCGGCTACAATGATGTTTGGGCATATTGAAACGCTTTTAGAACGCTTTGAACACTTGGTAAAAATCAGAGAAGTTCAATCTGAAAAACCAGAAAAAGCAAACGGATTTCTTGCATTTATTGCATGGCCTTTTCAAGATGACGGAACTTTATTAAAGCGTGTTAAAGGAATTACAAACAACGTAACTGGAGATGAATACATTCGAATGGTGGCCCTTTCCAGAATTATGCTACCAAATATTAAGAATATTCAAGCATCATGGTTAACCGTTGGTAAAACAGTTGGACAAACATGTTTACATGCTGGCGCAAATGATTTTGGATCTATAATGATTGAAGAAAATGTTGTTTCTGCTGCAGGAGCTCCACATAGATTTACTTCTAAAACTATTCAAGAGGCTATTAGAGAAGCCGGATATGAGCCTCAACTTAGAGACCAAAAGTATGCCAACCGAGAAATTCCGGCTACAATGGAAGAACAAATAATTGATTACTAGTAATTGTGTTTCATTATAACTTTAAAAATGCATAAAATCTAAGGCTATGTTTACAGGAATTATTGAACAATTGGCATCAGTGAAAGCTATAAAAAAAGAGGGTGGCAATATTCATTTTACCTTTGAGGCAGCTATGTGTTCAGAATTAAAAGTTGATCAAAGTGTTGCTCATAATGGAGTTTGCCTAACTGTTGTTTCCTTAAACGACTCCTCTTATACTGTAACGGCCATACAAGAAACGTTACTAAAAACTAACTTAGGCGATTTGGCTGTTGATGATCAAGTAAATTTGGAGCGATGTATGAAAATCGGGGCTCGTCTAGATGGTCACATAGTACAAGGTCATGTAGACAAAACAGCTATTTGTACGCAGGTAATAGAAAAAGATGGAAGTTGGCTATTCACCTTCGAGTACACAAAAGATTCAATAGCTGAAATTACGGTTGAAAAGGGTTCGATTACCGTAAATGGGACAAGTTTAACAGTTGTTGATTCTAAAGAAAATGCTTTTTCTGTTTGTATTATTCCCTATACCTTTGAAAACACTGTTTTCAAAAGTATAAAACAAGGAACAAAAGTAAACTTAGAGTTTGATGTTATTGGAAAATATGTTGCTAAAATGATGAATTCTTAAAAAAACAACTTAAGAAAAACACTTTTCCACAGCATGATTATTTAAATAAATGCACTATACCTTTGTAAATATCAACCTCTGAGGTAACCTTGTTCCCAACATTTAACACATAAAAATACACGCCTTCTTTTAGCTCATCATTGTTATGAGTAGATTGTCCTGACCACCAATCACCATCAAGCCCATAACTTCCGCTTCTGTATACTTCATCGCCCCAACGGTTGTAAATACTCATATTTGCATAACTGTAGTACTCTCTTGTTAAACCTTCAATGTAGAGTATATCGTTTACATTGTCTTCATTTGCAGTGATGACATTTGGTACTGTCAAATCACACATAAACAAAACATTAAACTCCACGGTAGAATCGCACGCTGTATAGGCCAAGGTATAGTCTCCATATTCTGAAACTGTTACACTTGTTTCTTCTCCTAATGGATTTGAAAAATCAGCAAAACTAGGGCCAGAAACAAAAGTCCAACCCATTTCTAAACCATAAGAATCTACAAACATATCTGCATCTAAATCACAACGAACCAGTTCTTCGGTATAAACTTTGGGTATGGCTTGAGCAAACTTTACATTCATGGTATCAGAAGTATTGCAACCTAAAATTGTATAGGCAACTTGATACTCGCCAAATTTGTTTACTTCAAAATTTACGCCGTTGTCCTCAAAGTTACTATACTCAGCAATCGTTCGATTTGGTTGATCAGTAATTGACCAAAAACCTCCTGTTGGAGATGGATTGTTCAACTCAATATCTGTGTCAAATTCACATACTTGGAGCCCTGGATTTGTAATCACTGGATCTACCGAAATAAAATTAACATCTACAGAATCTTTACCATCACAAAAATCGATGGTATAAGTCAAAGTATAAGAGCCATAGTCCGCGGCAAGTATATTTACGTCTTCTAAAGAAGGGTCTGAAAGAAATTGAATGGAATCTCCTAAAGTAAATGACCAAATACCATTGTTTTCAGTTGGATTATCAACCGTAACTGTATTTTCAAGAGAGCAAATAACGTCTTCTGGAGTTTCTATAATTGGGTTTACAACTTGAAAATCAAGTTTAACTTCAGATTCAAATTTACATTGATTTTCAAGATGTTCTAAGATATAGATACCTGGTTCACTAACCACTAGATTTGGTGTATCTGAAGTTGAGTCTGGTTCAAACACAACTGATGAACCCTCAGGAGACTGGACTAGTGTCCAAAAACCACCCGCTGGAGGCACATTTAGAGCTTCTAAAAGTATGTTGTCTACACATTCTATGTTTGTATTAGGTGTAAGCTCGGGTGTTTCGTAAACATTAACCATAAACTCTTCTGTATACTCACAACCATAACTGTCTAAAATGGTCATTACATAATTGTGCTCACCACCGTTACTGGGCTGAACAACTACCTGTGTAGAATCGAACCAAACAATTGAAGAAGGTTCTTCTTCACAGTACCAAGAAAAGTTTAAAATTGAAGGCGTTAAAGAATCAATAATTTCAGCTTCAGGCTCGTCACTAATAACGTTCAGTGCTATATTCCAACCACATATGTATCCGTTGTCTGAAGATAAATTATCTGTTACCTCAAGCGTCCATGTTCCATTGGCGGAAGAACCTGCATAGTCTGAAAAATTACCTACCGGTGAATAATCTCCGATGGGCATAGACTCAGAAGCTGCCGATAAGCTTTGGTCCATCGTTCCAAAAGTTGGTGTACTGGTCCAACAATAAGTCCAGCATTCTCCCTCAGTTAAATCTGTATCAACATCAATAGGAATGCCTAAATATTGGCTTGTAGCCGGCCCGCCATATTCGTGTAAGGATACCGTAGTACCATTAGGCGAAGTTAAAGTCATCTCTAAATCACCTAAGTAAGAATGTTCCATAGCAATACAAACCGATAGAAAATCATCATCGTCTAAAATATCTGTAGGTTCAAAAGTCTGAATCACAACATCTGTGCTGTAAGAAACTCCACTACCGTCTGGCAAGAAGATAGGTTCACCATCTACATCTCCGAAATTACTAGGTATTTCTTCGATGTACCAGGTAATGGGAGTAAAGAAAGAAGAAATAAAGCTATCTGTTCCAGCATATAGACCACTGTAAGCGGCTAACTCTATCTCGGGGCAAATATCTGTTTCGTCTGGAGGAATAATTGAGGTAACTATTTCAGGATGGTCTTTTATAGCGGTATAAGTAAAATTTTGAAAGCAACCATTTACATCGGTAACTGTCAAGGTAATTTCTGTTTCACTTAATTCATCATATATCTGACTTACTTGCTGCCCGGATTGACTAACAGCTCCATCATTAAAAGTCCAATCGAAGCTTGTGGTTTCATCAGATTGTTCGTAAGATTCATTGTTTTCAAAATAGTTGGTTTCCGCGGCTAAATCCAACTCGTAACAGATGTTAATTTCATTGTCCGCAGTAATCTCTTCATTAGAGGTAATTAGCACATTAAAATCCTGACAACGGTACTGACAATTTACTTCTGCAAGCCAACCAGGAGATGTACCGAACCAAGGAGATGTAAAACTAATAGTTAAACAACCCGTAAGATTATCATCCGAGGGTGTAATGATTCCTGGAGATGGGTCATTCGGACTGTCAAATGAGTAAAGCACGGGATCTGATGTTGAAGCACCATCGTAAATTGTAAAAGTAGCAGTGGAGAAAAAAGACCCACCCAAGTCAAATTCATAAAAACTTAAAGTAGTAATCATATTTGGTTCTGAACTGCAAATAGACATGGTAAAGTTTTCATTAGATTCAAAATCAGCGTCTGGTCCAGATGAATCGTAAAAATAACCCGTACATACCTCTGTATTGGTAGAACTCATGTATATATTTGGTCCCTGAATTTCTATAGGCTGCTCAACCTCACAACCTAAAAAATCGGTAACTGTAAGCGTATATTCTCCTGGAGACACACCTGTTAAATTTTGGTCTGTCGAACCGTTAGACCATAAGTAGGTAAATGGAGGTGAACCCGCATAAGTACTTACAGTAGCCGAACCATCATTTGCAACAACTGTAGATGCATTTGTTGTTTCGTAATCAGCTCGAAAACAAAAACATTCATCTTGTATCACAGGAACGGTAAAATTTTCGGAAACTCCTGAACCGTTTGGTGATAAACCATTATTATTTATCTCAGTGGTAAACCCACCACAAAACCCAACGGTGTACCATGAATTAGCTCCCCAACCATCTTCTCCAGCATCATAAGCATTAAAAAAATAGGTTTCCCCTTGTTGCAAACAAACCTCAGAAGAAGTATATTCAAAATTTGCTACATAAGCAAATGGATTGTTAGCCAGAACATCGCCCTCTCCATCTTGTATATCCCAAGTAACATCTCCTGCAGGACCATTTTGAGTAAAATATAATGAAACAACAACACCCAGTTCTCCGTCACTACAATTCGTATCATTTTGAGCTAAACTGGGGAGTGTACTAAAAAACACACAAGCTATAAAAGTTACTATATTTCTCATTGTCTATTAATTAGCATTGTTATACAATGTGTATATCTCTTCTTTACTTTTTAAATACACCAATATATTTGTATCTCCAAGCCGATAAATATTCTGTTTGTCTTGCTTAAAAACAACATCAAACATTAGAATATTGAAATTAGTTTGGTCTATAGTATTTGGAATTTCAAAGGAATCTGGAACTGAAATAAAATTTAAAATATTCGATATTTGATCTAATTTCTCAAGTGGCATTTGGTCAGATTGATGAAAAGCGTAGGAGTTCTCTACATAAAAATTAAGATAATTTAATTTAGAGGGATTTGTAAGCACTAAATTATTCAAAAACTCAGCATCGTATCGAAACAACAACTTACTGTTGATAGTCTCAATCTGTTGAGCAAATAAACTCAAAGTGAAAAATGTACACAAAATATAAATCAGTCTTTTCATAATCAAAATGATAGTGTTGGTAACAGCATCAAAAACTTAAATCAACGTTTGAGTTTAAACTAACTACAAATATAAGTTTTTTTAGCCACCATAGCAATTTAGTATTTGCCTCAAATAGTGTAGTTTTGCAGTAATGAAACAGAAAAACATACGCAACTTTTGCATCATCGCACACATAGACCATGGTAAAAGCACCTTGGCAGATAGATTATTAGAACACACTCAAACTGTAAGCGAGCGAGAATCTAAGAATCAGCTCCTAGACAGCATGGACTTGGAGCGTGAACGAGGTATAACTATCAAGAGTCATGCCATCCAAATGGAATTCCCATTTGAAGACACTTTTTACAGACTAAACCTAATTGACACGCCAGGACACGTAGATTTCTCTTATGAGGTTTCGCGTTCTATTGCAGCATGCGAAGGTGCTTTATTAATTGTAGATGCTGCACAAGGCATTCAAGCACAAACTATTTCAAACCTCTATTTAGCATTGGAGAATGACTTAGAAATTATACCTGTACTCAACAAAATAGATTTACCAAGTGCAAACCCAGAGGAAGTAAAAGATCAAATTATAGATTTAATTGGTTGTGCTGAATCAGATATTATACCAGCATCAGCTAAAACGGGTGTAGGAATACAAGAAATTTTAGAAGCTATTGTTGATCGTGTCCCTGCTCCTGTTGGAGACGAAGAAGCTCCTTTACAAGCGTTAATTTTCGATTCGGTTTTCAATCCATTTAGAGGTATTGAAGCCTACTTTAAAGTTGTAAATGGCACCATTCGAAAAGGAGATAAAGTAAAATTCTTCGCGACTGAAAAAGAATACTTTGCCGATGAAATTGGTGCACTTAAACTAGACCAGGAACCACGCAAAGAAATAAAAGCAGGTGATGTAGGGTACATTATTTCAGGAATAAAAGTAGCCAACGAAGTAAAAGTTGGAGACACAATTACACATACCGAGACTCCCTGTGAAGCACCTATAGACGGGTTCGAAGACGTAAAACCTATGGTGTTTGCAGGTATTTATCCAGTTGACACCGAAGACTACGAAGAGCTTCGCAATTCTATGGAGAAGTTACAATTAAATGATGCTTCACTTACTTTTGAGCCAGAATCTTCGGCAGCTTTAGGTTTTGGTTTTCGTTGTGGATTTTTAGGAATGCTACACATGGAAATCATCCAAGAACGATTGGATCGTGAGTTTGACATGACGGTGATCACAACAGTTCCTAACGTATCTTATTTTTCGTACAATAGAAAAGGGGTAAAACTTTTGGTAAACAATCCATCAGACCTGCCAGACCCTTCAACAATAGAAAAAGTTGAAGAACCCTATATTACAGCGCAAATAATCACAAAAGCAGAATACATTGGTGCAATTATAACCCTGTGTATCGAAAAAAGAGGGGTGCTTAAAAACCAAGTTTACTTGTCTACAGATAGAGTTGAACTTAGTTTTGAATTGCCGCTTGCAGAAATTGTATTTGATTTTTACGACAGATTGAAGACCATTTCAAGAGGATATGCCTCTTTTGACTACCAACCCATTGGATACCAACAGTCAAATCTAGTGAAAATGGACATCCTCTTAAACGGTGATCAAGTAGATGCTCTTTCGGCATTGATTCACCGGGACAACGCACATAACATTGGAAAAAAAATATGTGTAAAATTGCGCGAATTAATTCCACGTCAACAATTTGATATTGCAATACAGGCAGCTATTGGTGCTAAAATTATTTCTCGCGAAACGGTAAAAGCCCTTCGTAAAGATGTTACGGCTAAATGTTACGGAGGAGACATCTCACGTAAACGTAAACTATTAGAGAAGCAAAAAAAAGGTAAAAAGCGTATGCGTCAAGTGGGTAATGTTGAAATCCCGCAATCAGCTTTTATGGCCGTTCTTAAATTAGATTAAATTTAAACTAATGAAAAATAAAATAGACTTACTAAATTCAAAAGTAGCTTTAGCGCATAAAGGTGGAGGAGAAAAAAGGATTGAAGTTCAACACAAAAAAGGAAAATTAACAGCACGTGAGCGTATCCATTTCTTTTTAGATGAAGGTTCGTTTGAAGAAATTGGTCAACTGGTTACGCACAGGTCGAGCAATTTTGGTCTTGAAAAGCAAAAGTTTCTAGGAGATGGGGTTGTTACCGGCTATGGAACTGTTGATTCACGATTGGTATATATTTTCGCTCAAGACTTTACGGTAATGGGAGGTTCTCTTGCTGAGGCTCACGCACAAAAAATATGTAGAATAATGGACTTAGCCATGAAAAATGGCGCACCAGTTATAGGTTTAAATGACTCTGGAGGTGCACGTATTCAAGAAGGAGTTGTTTCTTTAGGAGGCTATGCAGATATTTTCTACAAAAACACACAAGCCTCAGGAGTTATACCTCAACTTTCCGCAATTATGGGCCCTTGTGCAGGTGGCGCAGTTTACTCTCCAGCTTTAACAGACTTTATAATGATGGTAGAAGACACCTCATATATGTTTGTTACAGGACCAAATGTTGTAAAAACAGTTACACATGAGGAAGTAACTTCCGAAGAACTAGGAGGTGCTTCAACGCATTCATCAAAATCAGGTGTAGCTCATTTTTCATGTGCAAATGAACTAGATTTAATTAATGAGCTCAAAACACTTCTTTCTTATATGCCACAAAACTGTGAGGAAGAAGCTCCTAGCCTAGCCTATAACTTAGCAGATGAGAAAAGAGAGGAACTAAATACTATTATTCCTGACAACCCAAATCAACCCTACGACATTAAAGAGGTTATAGAAGAGCTTACCGATAAAGATTCTTTCTATGAAGTTCATAAAAAATATGCAGAAAACATCGTTTGTGGATTTGCTCGCTTAGCAGGAAAATCTATCGGTATAGTTGCAAATCAGCCCGCTTTTTTAGCCGGCGTACTAAACATTGAAGCCTCTACAAAAGCGGCACGTTTTGTTCGTTTTTGTGATTGTTTTAACATTCCTTTATTAGTGCTAGAGGATGTACCTGGGTTTTTACCTGGAACAGATCAAGAATGGCGCGGAATTATAACGCATGGTGCAAAGTTATTATATGCCTTTTCGGAAGCAACAGTACCAAGAATTACAGTGATAACACGAAAGGCTTATGGAGGCGCTTACGATGTAATGAACTCCAAACATATTGGTGCAGACATGAATTACGCATGGCCCTCTGCTGAAATTGCTGTTATGGGTGCTAAAGGTGCAGCTGAAATTATTTTCAGAAAAGACATAAAAGAAGCAGAAGACAAAAAAGCCAAATGGGAAGAAAAAGAAAAAGAATATGCAGCGCTTTTTGCAAACCCATACAATGCTGCGGCACGTGGTTATGTCGATGAAGTTATAGAACCTTCCAAAACTCGCGAAAAATTGATAAAAGCGTTTAAAATGCTCGAAAATAAAGTTGCTCATCTACCCAAAAAGAAACACGGAAATATTCCACTTTAAAATGAACGTACTCATATTAGGCTCCGGAGGTCGAGAGCACACCTTCGCATGGAAATTGGCTCAAAGCAAGCTCTTAAAAAAATTATACATAGCTCCAGGAAATGCGGGAACTACTGAACTAGGGGAAAATATAGACGTTAAAGCGGATGACTTTGATGCCATAAAAAATATTTGTTTAGAGAAAAAAATTGAGCTGGTAGTGGTTGGACCAGAAGATCCGTTAGTAAAAGGAATTCACGATTTCTTTCTAGAAAACGCTGCTTTAAAACACATACCAGTTATAGGCCCTCAAAAAGCAGGCGCCGAACTAGAAGGATCTAAAGATTTTGCAAAGGCATTTTTATTTCGCCACAATATACCAACCGCAGCTTACCAAACTTTTACATCTTCTAACATTGAGAACGGCTATGCTTTTTTAGAAACGCTTAAAGCACCATATGTTCTTAAAGCGGATGGTTTGGCTGCCGGAAAAGGGGTGTTAATTCTAAACTCTATTGAAGAGGCTAAAGCCGAATTGAAAGAGATGCTTACTGAGTCAAAATTTGGAGCAGCAAGTAACAAAGTAGTCATCGAAGAATTTTTAGACGGAATTGAATTGTCTGTTTTTGTTTTAACAGATGGAGAAAATTATAAAATACTTCCTACAGCAAAAGATTACAAACGAATTGGAGAAGGAGATGTAGGCTTAAACACAGGTGGTATGGGGGCAATCTCGCCCGTTCCTTTTGCAGATGATGTGTTGATGCATAAAATTGAAAAACGCATTGTTGAGCCTACAATACAAGGATTAAAAAAGGATGGCATTCCCTACAAAGGATTTATATTTATAGGCCTAATTAATGTAAACAATGAGCCAATAGTTATCGAGTACAATGTTCGAATGGGAGATCCCGAAACAGAAGCTGTATTGCCACGCATAAAAACGGATTTGCTAGAATTATTCAAAGCAGTTGGTAATGAAAATTTAGATAAAATAGAGCTCGAAATCGATACGCGTTTTGCAGCTTCAGTTATGCTAGTTTCCGGAGGCTACCCACAATTATATGAAAAAGGAAAACACATAACTGGAACAGCTAAAATTAAAGATTCTATTGTTTTTCATGCAGGTACTAAATTAAAAAACAATGAAGTTTATACAAATGGAGGTCGTGTAATCGCTTTAACTTCTTTTGGAGAAACGATGAAAGAAGCTTTAGAAAAATCATTTGATAATGCAGAAAATATCACCTTTGAAGGTAAGTATTATCGAAGCGACATAGGATTTGACCTCTAAATAATAAGTTCTGTTGGCGTTATATAAAAAAGTAGAAAAAAAAGGCAACCATTTGGTTGCCTTTTGTGGGTGTAAATAAAAAATTATTTCTCTAAAATATTTTTCTCAGTGGTAACCAACTTCATACAAAAAGATAGAATACTTACCCCTAATAGAGACAATAATAGGTTAGGCATATTTCCAGCTTTTATCAAAAGCTCAAAGGTTGCTTCAAATAAATCTCCAATTGTGTATAACAAGTCGTTCATAGATGTAAATTTATATTCTTATCGAATGCAAAAATACATATTTTTACCACATGATTGTAAATTTATTTCGCCATACTCAAGCAGTTTCTATTATTAGCCTGTTAGCCCTTTGTATTTTCTTTTGGGTTGGCTTAGCAATGCATGAAGTTTCGATAAACGACTCAAGTTGGAACCCCCTCTTTAATGCGCTCATAAATCCAATCAACATTCACCCTCTTAAAGAAATACTAACGGCGTTTCTAGTGTTTTGGCAGTGTCTTTATATTAATAAAATGGTAGTCGCTCAAAAAATCATATCTACCAATTCATTTTATCCAGCACTTTTTTACTTCATTCTAATTAGCTTTTGGCCAGGTACTTTAACCCTAAGTTCAGAATTATTAGCTGCTTCATTTATTCTAATAGCACTAAATAAAACAATACGTACTTATTTAGCTTTGAATACCTACTCAAAAATATTTAAAATTGGTTTTAGTTTATCGATAGCTAGCCTAATACATCCTCCGTTTTTTCTTTTTATTCCTTTAACCTGGATTGGGATGTCTATATTCTCTCAAGGAGAAATGAGGCATTGGATCTTAAGTTTATTGGCAATTATAAGTCCTTGGATTATTTTAATTAGTTTTATTTGTTATTTCAATATACCGGGTCTTCAATACGATATGTTTTTTAGGTTCCTTTTACCTGGCAATCAATCAATAGAATTTAACTTAATTAATCGTATTAATTTAATCCTGTTAGGAGGGCTATTTTTAATTTCAATGATTGAATTGTTACATAGCTTAAATCGTAAAAATATAAAGGCACGTAAATCCTATATTTTTTTACTATGGGTTGTTGTAATTTTTAGTGTTTACAACTATATCAACCCAAGTTATATTGGCAGAAAACTACTGATTTTATCAATACCTTTTTCTATAATTTTAAGCAATTACTTCTATTACAACAAAAAGTCTAACTGGCTAAATTTTGTAGGAATAGTATTATTGAGTTGCCTTTTTATAACACATCTTTATTTGCCTAGCTAGCTTTTAAAGCTTTATAATTTAGTTGGAAAAAACGTACCAACCACTTTCGATTTGTAACTTTCTTTACTAAAATTTGTCTTTCAATTTTATTTTTTAGTCGATCAATA